>Ga0256405_10002862_pt1 | contig 37552 bp, 38 predicted proteins | sample RumenRJG_02DNA_FD_189096 | JGI IMG/M metagenome (GOLD analysis project Ga0256405, IMG submission 189096) | Bovine rumen microbial communities from Lethbridge, Alberta, Canada - RJG_02 | ecosystem: Host-associated > Mammals > Digestive system > Stomach > Rumen | place: Canada: Alberta...
CTTATATTGTTCCTATATTGTGGATATAAGAACAATATGCGAACAATATGTAAACAATATAAAAACAATATAAGAACGGCCGTATCGGGGGCGTATCGGGTAGGGGTCGGGTGGGGGGTGGGGGAAGTTTTTTTGCTGTTGTGGAGGAAAATATGTATTTTTGCAGTCGGCAATCGAATGCAGATTGTCGGCATAGTGTTAAAAAACAATGTGATATGAAGATATTGGGATTGATGTCGGGCACCTCGCTCGACGGCGTCGACCTGGCGCTCTGCGATATAAACGATGGCGGCTACCGTGTGCTGGCGGCCGAGACGGTGCCCTACAGCGCCGAATGGCGTCAGCGCCTGGCCACGCTGGAGGACGCATCGGCGCTCGAGTACGCCCTGGCCCATGTGGAGCTGGGGCACCTCTACGGGCAGATGATCAACCGCTTCCTGAAGGGCAAGGAACGCCCCGAGGCCGTTGCTTCGCACGGGCACACCATCTTCCACCAGCCGCATCGCGGCCTGACGACCCAGATAGGCGACGGCGACGCCATTGCCGCCGAGACGGGCCTGGTGGTGGTCAGCAACTTCCGCACCCTCGACGTGGCCCTCGGCGGCCAGGGGGCTCCGCTGGTGCCCATAGGCGATGAGATGCTCTTCGGACAGTACGACGCCTGCCTCAACCTCGGCGGCATTGCCAATATCAGCTACAAGTGGAAAGTGGAAAGTGGAAAGTGGAAAGTTGGGGAGAGGGTGGCCTATGACATCTGCCCGTGCAATATGCCGCTCAACCGGTTGGCCTCCATGCTGGGACTGCCCTACGACAAGGGCGGTGCCAATGCCCGTGCCGGCGAGGTGCACACCTGCCTGCTGCACGAGCTGGACTCGCTGGAGTACTACTCGCTGCCGGGGCCGAAGTCGCTGGGCAAGGAGTGGTTTGTGGGCGCGTTCTGGCCCGTTGTCAAAGGGTTCCTGGGGCTGACGCCGTCGCAGTCGCAGGTGCGCGACGCCCTGGCCACGGTCACCGCCCACACGGCCCTGCAGATTGCCCGCGTGGTGGACAGCCAGGGCATCCGTTCGTTGCTGGTCACCGGCGGTGGTGCCTGGAACAGCCACCTGCTGGAGCTGCTCGGCGAGCGTTGCCCGGAGGTGCGGATTGTGGTCCCCGACGCGCTGACGGTCAACTACAAGGAGGCCGTGGTCTTCGCCCTGCTGGGCTACCTGCGCCTGGGCGGCAGGGTGAACACCCTGCGCAGCGTCACCGGCGCCCGCTGCGACTCCGTGGGCGGCACGGTGAGCGGACTGCTCCCCAAGATGTAAAATTTGTTAAAAAACGCCCTGCGGTGTAATATTCCGCCCGCTTTTTCCGTCTAATAAAAACAGATAAAACGGAACCGGCAGGCTATGACACCCCACACCCTCGACGACTATGCACGCTACGAAATGGTGCTCCAGGACTTTGGAGGCCATATCCAGCGCTACTGCATCCGCCATGCCCACTCGGCCGACGAGGCCCGCGAGCTGATGCAGGAGGTGATGGCGGCGGTGTGGAACAGCATCGGAGGGCTGCAGGCGGAGACGCCGCGGCAGGTCAACAGCTGGCTGAAGCGTGTGATGCGCTCGACGGTGAGCGACTGGTTCCGCCGCCGGCGGATGGACACCGTGCCCATCGACGAGGCGGCCCATGTGGCCGTGGATTCCGGCGGGGACAACGAGCTGGTGGAGGAGTTGCTGGCATGCCTCGACGAGGAGGAGCGGCGGCTCATGCGACGGCGTCTGGATGGATATTCCGTGAAGGAGCTGGCCGCGGAGCTGGGCGTCAAGCCCAACGCCATGGCGCAGCGCTTCTTCCGCATGATGGAAAAAATGAAACAATATGCAAGAGATGAATACAATGCAAAAGGATAGCGCCGTGGAGCTGCTGATGGCCGAGCGCGTGCGTCGCGGCGCCGAGCAACGGATGCTCGGCGGCGCCGCCGAGGGCTACCGCCGTGCGCGGAGGCGCACGGCGGTGGTCAACACGCTGGTGGCGGCTGTCGCCGTGGGTGCCGTGGCGCTGCTGACGCAACTGCCGCAGCCCGATGGACTCTATGTCTCCGACCTCGGCCACCGCTCCGTGGCTCTGCTGAATGTGGACGATATATTGAATTCTAAACTATGAAACGCAGCACGCTCATCATCCTCGTTCTTTCCCTGCTGCTGGTGGGCAGCGTGGCGGCGTGGCGCTTTGTGCCGCGCCAGGTCGACGGCGACGAGATCTTCCACCGCTACGTGGGCCTCGAGGATGTGTGCGTCACCTATATCCGCGACAAGAAGGTGGGCGACAGCATCCGCGTGCCCGTTGTGCTGCTCGAGGCCGAGAGCGAACACGGATGGGAGGTGCTCGACAGCCTCTTCGGCTATACGGCCAGTAGTGAAAAGTTATTGGCCGAAATCATGGCAAACCCCGACATTCCCGACTGGGTGATAGAGCTTTATCAGGATGAGACGCCTTCTGTGCAAGTGCATCGTGCCCCACGCAACAACCCGGAGCGGAAGATTGAAGTGGGTGCAGGCAGGGAGGACGATGTGACGGTGTATATACAGGCCTACCGCCGGCGCATCACCATCGTGGCGCCTACGAATGTGCATGACGGCGTTGTCGCCACTTCCGATGCCATAAAGGAAACCGACCGCGATGCCAAGGAGATGCGATGGGCGCTCCTCGATGAGGTTATGGACGACATGGATGCCATCGACAGTACGAAGCAATAATTTCTTAAACCATACAACACATGAAACACACAACAACACTATTGGCGCTTGTCCTGCTGCCGCTGGCGGCGGGGGCGCAGGAGGCGGTGGCCGCTGTTGGCGGCACCGCCGAGGGCGGAGGCTATGCGCTGACCTACAGCGTGGGGCAGACGGCAGTGGCCACCGCCACCGACGGGCAACTGCGCGAAGGCGTGGTGCAACCCCTCGTGGTCGAGGAGGTGGGCGTGCCCAAGGGCGCGGAACTCTCGTCGGCGGTGACCGTCTTTCCCAATCCCACCATGGACGGGCTGACAGTCCGCCAGGCGGGGCCTGATGCCGGCGGGACGCCGGCGCTCCAGGTAAAGGTCTATTCGCAGTCGGGTCAGCTGCTCGGCACCGTGCAGGGCAGCGATGCGGGGGACGTGCACATCGACCTCGGTGCCTATGCAGCAGGCGTGTATATGCTGCAAGTCAATGAAAAAACTTTTAAAATCACCAAACTATGAAGAAGATAATCGTGGCCGTTCTGGCAATAATATTCAATTTCCAACTTTCGACTTTCAATTCCCTGTTTGCCCAGGCTCCGCAGGGCTTCACCTATCAGGCCGCTGTGCGCGACGCGCAGGGCCGTGCCGTGGCTGGCCGTCAGGTGACGGTGCGCATAGCGTTGGTGCAGGGCACGGCCCTCGGCACCGAGAGCTATGCCGAGATGCACCAGCCCACCACCGATGCCGCAGGCCTCTTCACCATCACCGTCGGACAGGGCAATGCCTTGACCAACTGCACGATGGAGTCTTGTGTCGACTGGGCCGCCGGTCCGTGGTTCCTCCGTTCGCAGGTGGACCCCGAGGGTGGCGAGAACTTCACCCTCAGCACCACGCAGCAGCTGATGTCGGTGCCCTACGCCCTCTATGCCGCCAATGTGCAGCACGACACCGTGGTGGTGCGCGACAGCGTGGTGGTGCACATCGTTGACAGCGTCATTGTGCACCATCGTGACAGCGTGGTGGTGCACATACGCGACAGCGTGGCTGTGCATTACGACACCACGGCCTTCAATGCCGACACGGTGTGGATGACCGATTCCATCGAGGGCATGCTGCCCGGCCGTTTCTCCATCAACGGGTTGGAGCAGGTCTCCTTTGCCTGTGGCAACCTGCAATACAAGCATGACGGCAGCCGACGATTCGCCCTGCACCAGTACGATGCCCTGGGTTCGCTCAACAACTACTATTCGCAGTCGAGCTACGAAGGATGGATGGATTTGGTGTTGCGCTCGACTGGCGGATGGGGTGTCGATGGGGCCATCGAAGGCGGCGGCGACTCGGCGGGACTGTGGCGTGTGCTGTCGAGCGAGGAATGGAATTATATCCTCACTGGACGAAACAACGCCGACAGCCTCAAGGCTTGTGCCACGGTGAACGGGGTGCTGGGACTGCTCCTGTTGCCCGACAACTGGCAGCTCCCCGACGGGCTCGATATGGTAATGGACGCCGGTAGCAGCGTCAACGTCTACACCGCTGCCCAATGGGCTATACTGGAGGCGGCAGGCGCCGTGTTCCTGCCTGCGGCTGGATATGTATATGATTACGGAAATGTGCAGTCCGTGGGATCGCTGGGATACTATGCCACCAATACGATATACAGCAGCGTCAGCGGGTCCTTCTACCAGGTGTATTTTGTTCCGGGCAGTTGCTTTATTAACTCGACATCCACCGGGAGTAGTACCAATCGCGTCAGCGTGCGTGCTGTACACGACATACCGCGCTTCTGAAAAGAGGGCGAAAATGAATGATTTTAGTGTTTGAAGGGGCCCGTGGCGGCGAGCAAAGCTCGCCGCCACGGGCTTTTTATTGCGTTGAGAAATAAACGATTGAGAAATATTTTGCAAAAATATTTGGCCATGTCGGAAAAAGTTAGTACTTTTGCACCCGCTTTCAAAGAAAAGATGGCGGGATAGCTCAGCTGGTTAGAGCGCTGGATTCATAACCCGGAGGTCATCAGTTCAAGTCTGATTCCCGCTACTTGCAAAAAGACAGGAAACACGATGTTTCTTGTCTTTTTTCTTTTGTTGATGCAATATTTAATGCCTTTGCGCGTTAATTGATTATTATGGACGACAAGCATCTTTACAGCAACTTCGAATATGACTCGGCGCTGAGTGTGGCTCCCGGCGTCAAGCAGCCCGACCAGGTGAGCAGCAGCTACGTGGAGCGCATGCGCGCCTTGCGCAAGCAGGAACCTTCGGTGGAGGAACTCGTCAGCGGCATACGCCACGGCGACCGCACCCTGCTGAGCCGTGCCATCACCCTGGTGGAGAGTTCCCTCTTCGCCCACCAGCAGAAGGCCCAGCAGGTGATAGAGCGCTGCCTGCCCTACAGCGGCAAGAGCGTGCGCCTGGGCATCACCGGCGTTCCCGGCGCGGGCAAGAGCACCCTCATCGAGGCCCTGGGCAAGTGGCTCACCGCCCACAACCACAAGGTGGCCGTGCTGGCCATTGACCCCAGCAGCGAACGCTCGCGGGGCTCCATCCTCGGCGACAAGACGCGCATGGAGGAGCTCTCCGTCGACCCCAATGCCTTTATCCGTCCCAGCCCCTCGGCAGGCTCGCTGGGCGGCGTGGCGCGCAAGACGCGCGAGATCATCACCCTCTGCGAGGCGGCGGGATTCGACGTGGTCATCGTCGAGACCGTCGGCGTGGGCCAGAGCGAGGTGGCCGCCCATTCGATGGTGGACTTCTTCCTGCTGCTGCAGCTGGCCAATACCGGCGACGAGCTGCAGGGCATCAAGCGCGGCATCATGGAGATGGCCGACATGATAGCCATCAACAAGTGCGAGCTGGACCCGCAACGCTCCGAGCTCTCGGCTGCGCAGTTCCGCAACGCCCTCCATCTGTTCCCCATGCCGGAGAGCGGCTGGACCGTCAAGGTCTCCCTCTGCTCGGCCTACACCAAGGAGGGAGTCGAGGACTTGTGGAACTCCGTGATGGACTATGTCACCTTCACCAAGGGCAACGGCTATTTTTACCAGAAACGCCAGCAGCAGAACCTGCGCATCATGACCGAAGCCATCGAGAACGGCCTGCGCGAACGTTTCTTCAACGCCCCCGGCATGGAGGAACGCATCGAGGCCTTCAGCAAGGATATCCTGGAGAACAAGATAAGCCCCTACGCGGCGGCAGACCAATTGTTGGAAATGAAGAATTGAGCAAGCCTTGGTCTACATTCACGTACCCTTCTGCCATCGGAAGTGCACCTATTGCGCTTTCTACTCGCATGGAGCGCCGGCACCGCGCCGGCTGACTGCATACGTTGACGCGCTTCTTGATGAAATGGAGCGTCGCAAGGGCGAGCAGGCGCATCCGATACGGACGGTCTACCTCGGCGGCGGCACCCCCAGCATACTGCCGTTGGAAGAGCTGGCACGTATTGCGGAGGGGCTGCGGAGGTGTTTCGACCTGTCGCAGGTGGAGGAGGCCACCGTCGAGGCCAACCCCGAGGACCTTACGCCGGAGTATCTGCTGGGCCTCAAGGCGCTGGGCCTTTTCAACCGCCTGAGCATCGGCATACAGAGCCTCGACGACGAGATGCTGCGCCTCATAGGCCGTCGCCATACCGCCACCCAGGCCCTCGACGCCCTGGAGCGTGCCCACGAGGCGGGGTTCCACAACATCAGCGTGGACTTCATTTACGGCCTGCCGAAAGAATTTCAATTTTCAACTTTCGATTTCCAATTGGTTACCCACCTCTCCGCCTATGCCCTTACCGTAGAGAATGGTACGGCGTTGGCCAGGCAGGTGGAGCAGGGGAGGGTGGTGCTGCCCGGCGAGGACGAGGTGGTGCGCCAGTACCACGAATGCTGTCGGACCTTCGAGGCGCAGGGCTTCGGGCAATACGAGATATCCAACTTCTGCCGCCCGGGCTGCCATTCGCGCCACAACAGCCGCTATTGGGACCGCACGCCCTACCTCGGCCTCGGCCCCTCGGCACACAGTTTCGACGGCCACCGTCGTCAATGGAACACGGTTATGGAGGTTGAAAGCGGAAAGTGGAAAGTGGAAAATGAGGAGACACTCACCGAGGCCGATGCCTACAACGAACTCCTGATGACCGCCCTCCGCACCACCCGAGGCATCCCGTTGGCCATGGTTCCCGACAAATACCAAAAAGAGCTGCACCGAAAGATGCAGCCCTATATCGAATGCGGTTGGATAACCGTTGAAGACAACCATTACCGTCCCACCCGCGAAGGCCTCCTCCACGCCGACGGCATGGCGGCGGAACTATTCGTTTGATTTTTTTCTTTGTATTAAATAAAATTCGTATATTTGCATTATCGAATGCGAGAGTATTGTGTTCGTAATGTATTGAGAAAGCGCATTTTCTCCTTATTCTTGACACTGTGAACTTCGACAACTCACTAAAGTAAAACGGGAATATTGAAGAAGATGAATTTACCGCTATGGAATTCAATTATGCTCATGAGCATATGTCCATAGTGGAGCAATTCACCAAATCTTTATTTTGTTTTACAGGGAGTCGAAGCCCTACAGTGTTAAATAGGGATATTATGGATGGCTCCACTTTCTTTGTATTTGTCTTCTTCCGAACGAGCCATGCGGAAAAATAACGGTTGTGCCCGACACGGAACCAAGGGTAGTTGAATTATGATAAAACGAATCTTAACAACAATGTTCGGAGTGGCTCTTTTTGCTACAACGTTGTCCTCATGTGACAAGGACTTGTTTGGGCTTGGAGGAGATGAGGAATCTTCGGAGTTAAAAAAAATAAAAAAAATAACCGAAGTTGAATCCTCCGGAAATCGTACACACTCCTTTTTTTGGAATGGCGATAAAATAGTAAAAATTGTGTCGGAAGATGAAAGTGATGATAAAAATAACTTCACTTATCTTTTCTTTTATAATGGAACAAAAATCGATCATTGCAATCGTACACAGGGAACAAGAACCATGACTTTCAAATATTCATATGATGGTGATATGATAAAGGAAATTACTGGATATTATGAGAATGAGTATGTAACAAAGTCAATAATTTCTTACGACTCAAAGGGAAGAATCATAAAAGTTGCAAGTACGGATGGGTATGATATAAAAAGCTACAATTATATATGGGAAGGAGATAATGTCGTTACTGTTGAGTATTACAGTGGAGATGAAAAAGTTAGGAGTCTTTCTTATCAGTACGATTCAGGTAAGAATCCATTAAACAACTACATGTCTTCGTTTGGAATAGATTTTGGTATCTTGAAAGGGGATTGCTTCTCGAAAAATAATATAAAAAAACAGACCCAGATAGAAAATAATGGCGATACCGAAGTGTTAAATATAGAGTATTTGTATGATGGTGATGGCTATCCTGTTCATAGAAATCTTACTTATTCTTATGGTTATCAAAGAAGTATACGTTATGAATATGAATAAAATGATTATGAAAAGAAACGTTTTTTTTATTATTGCAATTTTGACATTGCTATCTTGTGCGAGTTGCATCAAAGAAGATGATGAGAATCTCCTTGTTGGTACATGGAAAAGATCTACAAATATTTATATGAAACTTGGAGAGGACGGAAGTTACTATTCTTACATCGATTCCGATCCGTATTCGGCAGATGGTCAATACCGAAAAGGGAGTTATTCTTATGACGAAACAACAAAGACGATGGTGATTGATATTTATGCAATACCAAACCATAATAACGCAAGTACTCGGACGTACTATGTCCAGACCCTTACAAGTTCGACATTGGTGCTATTAGATTTGTCTAATGGAGAAGCGTATAGTTATTCGAAGCAATGACCTTTTTTTTTAAAAGATCCTGCAACCCACAATGGATTGCAGGATCTTTATTATTCGTCGCCTGAGGTTTCGTCGTCGGGGGCGAAGTCGATTTGCTGGGGTGGCTCGGCGTAGATGTTGTCCTTGATGATGTATCCTTTGTATACCTCCTTGATTTCCTGTAGGAAAGCGTAGGCTTCGAGGCGGGTGCGGAAGTCGCCGACTTTGACCTTGAAGTTGGGTTCGTCGTAGATAATGTAGGCTTGGATGGCGGGGTAGTCGGTCATGAAGCGTTCGCGCAGGGAAAAGGCGCTGGTCTTGGAGTTGATGCCCGAGAAGGAGGCTATCTGCACTCGGTAGCCGGGCATGGTTTTGACGCGGTTGTTGAGTTCCACGTGGCGCGACACCATGTCGTTGACGGCCACGTCGCCCACGACGGTGATGCGTCCGGTCTGGGCCATGGAGACGGAAGTCAAGAATGACAAGAAAGACAAAAGGATGATGCCCTTTGCCTTTGTGTTCGTGTGATTTGCCGTCTTTTTTGAGTTCGTATTCCTTGTTTTTCTTGTCTTAAACAAAATCATGTTGTCTTAATATTGTGCCGTGTCTGCAAGGACTTTTTTGGGGCGTACGGTGAGGACGGGAATCTTGGACTGTGTGAGCATCTGTTGTGCAAAGGTGCCCATGAGGAGGTTGGAGAGAGAACTCTCCTGCTCGGTCATGATGGCTATCATGTCTGCTTTGACGCTCTCGGCATATTCGATGGTGTCGGTGGTGACGTTGCCTTTGACGGCCATGAACTGGGTGCTGTATTCGATGTTGTTGGTGTCGAGGTAGCGCTGCACCATGCTGATGTAGTTTTTCACCACCTGGCGCACGCTGGGAGCCGCAGAGGTGAAGAGGCCCAGGAGGTGGATTTTGGAGCCGAAGGTCTTGGCGAAGGTGGCGGCCTGGCCTATCTTCTGGCGTGTGTCGTCGCTGCTGTCGATGGGCACGACGATGTTTTCCAGCGCTTTGTTGAAGTTGAAGTCTTCGCGGATGAGCAGTACGGGCACGGGCGAGAGCTCGACGGTGCGGTAGCTGTTGCGGCCCAGGAGGCTCTTGCGCATGCCGCTCATGCCGTGGGTGCCGACGATGAGCAGCGAAGCATCGTCTTCTTCGGCCTGTTTGGCCAGCTGCTCGGCGGGGTTGCCCTCGCGGAGCACGTATTCCAGCTTGATACCCTTCAGCAGGTGGGCAACGCCGGCGTTGCGGCGCTCGATTTCGGCCCGAATGGGTGCTTCATCCTCCTTTTTTTCTTTTACGTATACTAAGCGGATATCACTTTGCCAGCGGTTGGCAATGTCAATTGCGAGGTCGACAGCATAGGCTGAACCTGAGGAAAAATCAAAACCGACAACAACTTTACTCATATTCAGTTTTTTTTATTTTGACGATACAAAATTACAAATAAAAAACGAATCTACCAAATTTTTTTTATTTTCTTACCTCCGACCTATCATCTTCTTCCCTCGGGAAGGAGGAAAACAAGAGGGAAGGAAGAGGGTAAGAAGATGGGAAGAAGATGATACGATAAGTATGATGATTATTAGTGCATTATGGAAATGTTAAATTTATTGTGTTTCGATATATTTTCTGGCATTGTTGGGAGTTGACGGAGGGATGGGAGATGGGAGGATTTAACATGGTGTGGAAAAAAAAATTTTGCTGTTTAATATAATTTATGTAATTTTGCAGTCGTTTAATATAAATAAAAATAAATAAATTTTAACGTAGAAAACCTAAAATACAAAATAATAACATGACTCAACAAATCTTGATTGCGGTATTGGTATTGGGCGTCATCGGCGCCTTCTTTGCCGTGGTGCTCTATTTTGTAGCCCAAAAATTCAAGGTGGTCGAAGATCCACTGATCGATGAAGTGGCCGAGGTGCTGCCGGGCGCCAACTGCGGCGGCTGCGGCAAGGCCGGTTGCCGTGCTTTTGCCGAGGCCTGCGTGTCGCAGGGCAACCTCGACGGCCTGCGTTGCGCCCCCGGTGGCGACGCTGTGGCCCAGAAGATTGCCCAGCTGCTTGGCTGCGCCGTGGAACAGGGCGAGCCTCAGGTGGCTGTGGTGCGTTGCCATCCGGCCAACTGCGGCGAGAAACGCCGTTCGAACTACGACGGCCTGCGTTCCTGCGCGTTCCAGAACACGGTGTACACCGGCGAGAGCGGATGCCCCTTCGGTTGCCTTGGCTGTGGCGACTGTGTGGCGGCCTGCCAGTTCGATGCCATCCACATGGATTCCGAGACCGGCACGCCGGTGGTCGACGAGGCCAAGTGCACCGCCTGCGGCGCCTGCGCCAAGGCCTGCCCCCGTCGCATCATCGAGCTGCGCAACAAGGGCAAGAAGGACCGCCGCGTCTACGTCAGCTGCGTGAACAAGGAAAAGGGCGCCCTGGCCATGAAGACCTGCGCCAACGCCTGTATCGGCTGCGGAAAGTGCGCCAAGGTGTGCCCCATGGAGGCCATCACTGTGGCCGACAACCTGTCGTACATCGACTACACCAAGTGCATCGCCTGCCGCAAGTGTGTTGTGGAATGCCCGACGCATGCCATCGTCGACGTGAACTTCCCGGCCCCTGCCAAGAAGCCCGAGGCTCCCAAGCCTGCCGAGGCTCCGGCAGCTCCCGCCGCCCAGGCTCCTGTGCCCGAGGCCCCGAAGGCACAGCCCGTGGCTGCCGAAGCACCGAAGGCGCAATAATTTCAATTCCCAATTCTCAATTTTCAATTCGAAGAGATGAAGACTTTCAAAATGGGTGGTGTCCACCCCGAAGAAAACAAGATATCGAACGATGCCGCCATCGAAGTGATGCCCGTTCCGCAGCAGATGGTGGTGCTGATGAACCAGCACCTCGGCGCCCCCGCCACCCCGGTGGTGCAGAAGGGCGACAAGGTGAAAGTGGGCCAGCTTATCGGCGAGGCCCAGGCTTTTATGTGCGCCAATGTCCATTCGCCTGTCAGCGGTACGGTGGTGAAGGTTGACACCTGCAAGGATGCCTTCGGCCTCACCAAGCCCGCCGTCTACATCAACGTGGAGGGCGACGAATGGATGGAGACCATCGACCGCACGCCCGACATCAAGCGCGAGTGCACGTTGGAACCCAAGGAGATTGTGGCCAAACTGAAAGAAATGGGTATTGTGGGCCTTGGCGGTGCCACGTTCCCCGCACACATCAAATACAGCATTCCCGAAGGCAAGAAGGCCGAATACCTCATTATCAACGCCGCGGAGTGTGAGCCTTACCTGACGAGCGATTACCGTGTCATGATGGAGCATGCCGAAGAGGTGTGCATCGGTGTGAGTATCCTGCGCAAAGCCTTGGGCGTGCCCAATGCCTACATCGGCATCGAGAGCAACAAGCCCCTGGCCATCCAGAAGATGCAGGAGACGGCCAAGCAGTTCGAGGGTATCGTCATCGAGCCCCTGAAGGTGAAATACCCGCAGGGTGCCGAGAAGCAGCTCATCAACGCCGTCACCGGCCGCAAGGTGCCCAGTGGCAAGCTGCCTATTGACGTGGGTTGCGTGGTGAGCAACCTTGGCACTTCCTTCTCGGTTTACGAAGCCATCCAGAAGAATAAACCCCTTATCGAAAATATCCTGACTGTTACCGGCAAGAAGCTGCCTTCGCAGCACAACTATGTTGTCCGTATCGGCACCACCTACAACGATATCATCAAACACTCCATCGGCGAGCTGCCTGCCACGACGGGCAAGGTCATCAGTGGAGGTACGATGATGGGCAAGGCAGTGGTGAACCTTGACGCCCCGACGGTGAAGGGTAACTCGAGCGTGCTCGTCATGGACGAGGCCGAGGCCCGTCGCAATCCCGAGACAGCCTGCATCCGTTGTGGCAAGTGCATGCACGCTTGCCCGATGGGCCTGGAGCCGTACCTCTTCTCGGCTCTGGTGAAGAACAACCGTATCGAAGAAGCCAAGGAGCACAATATCCTCGACTGTATTGAGTGCGGTTGCTGCTTCTTCAGCTGTCCGGCCAACAAGCCGCTGACCGACGAGATACGCCTCGGCAAGAACAAGGTCCGTGCCATGATGGCCGCCAAGAAGTAGTCTGGGTTTCCGCAACCTGAAGGTTGCGGCACAGGACAAAGAAAATTGATTGTAGAACGTAATATATATAATATATGAATCTATTAAATATCTCTGGCTCGCCCCACGTGCACAGCGACGAGTCGACAAAGAAAATCATGTGGCGCGTCAATATGGCTTTGGTGCCTGCGCTGCTGGTGGCTATAGCCTACTTTGGCATTAACGCTCTGCTGGTGAGCCTTATTTCGGTGGCCAGCTGTGTGCTGTTCCAGTGGCTGATTGAGAAATATATCATGAAGGTGCCTACCACCGTAAGCGACGGCTCTGCTGTGGTGACGGGTTTGCTGTTGGCTTTCAACGTGCCCGCCACGGTGGACATGATGTGGATTGTCATCATTGGTGCCCTGGTGGCCATCGGCGTTGCCAAGATGGCATTCGGCGGTCTGGGCAAGAACCCCTTCAACCCCGCCATTGTGGGCCGTATCTTCCTGCTCATCTCCTTCCCGGTGCAGATGACCACCTGGCCTCAGGTGGGCGGTCTGTTCCCGATGGACTTCGACGTGGCCACCGGCGCCACGCCCCTCGGAGCCTTCAAGGAGGGTGCCCTGCCCGAGGGTGTCACCTTCATGGATGCCTTCCTGGGCCACATCGGCGGTTCGCTGGGTGAGGTGAGTGCCATCGCCATCCTCATCGGAGCCTGCTACCTGCTGTGGAAGAAAATCATATCGTGGCACATCCCCGTGGCCTTCATCGGCACGGCCTTTATTTTCAGCGGCATCCTGTGGCTGGTGGATCCCAGCTCCTACATGGATCCCCTGATGACCATCCTCACCGGTGGAATCATGCTTGGCGCTTGCTTCATGGCCACCGACATGGTGACGACCCCCATGGCCAAGAGTGGCCAGCTTATCTTCGGCTTCGGCTGCGGCCTGCTGACCATTATCATCCGTAATTGGGGCGCCTATCCCGAGGGTGTCAGCTTCGCCATCCTGCTGATGAACTGCGTCACCCCGCTGATCAACCGTTGGTGCAAACCTCAACGCTTTGCTTGTTAAACCTATAAAAAACGAAGAATTATGGCAAAGAAAGCACAATCTACATTAGTCAATATGCTCCTGTCGCTGACGGCTATTGCCCTTGTGGCCGCCGCCATCCTGGCAGCTTTGAACTCTGTTACCCAAGAACCCATTGCCGCCGCCCAGAAGGCCAAGGTGGAGAATGCCATCAGCGCTGTGCTGCCGGCTTTTGCCAAGCTCGACGACCAGACGGTGGATGGCAAGACCTGCCATGTGGCCTACGATGAGCAGGGCAACATGGTCGGCGCCGCCATTGAGGCCGGCAACGACAAAGGCTTCGGTGGCCACCTGCAGCTGATGGTGGGATTCGATGCTGAGGGCGTGGTTACTGGCTATCAGATTCTTGAGACCCACGAGACCCCCGGTCTGGGTGCCAAGGCCGATGCCTGGTTCCAGAAGGACGGCAAGGGCAACGTCATCGGCCGCAAGCCCGCCGACGGCGACCTCACCGTGAAGAAAGACGGTGGCGATGTGGATGCCATCACTGGTTCCACCATCACCTCGCGTGCCTTCCTGAGCATTGTCAACGATGCCGCTAAGACTTTTTCCAATATCAACCGCTAAAACTGTACGATCATGAACGCAAAAGATATTATTAAAAACGGTCTTATCAAGGAGAACCCCACGTGGGTGCTCATTCTGGGCATGTGCCCTACGCTGGCTACCACCACCTCGGCCATTAACGGCCTGAGCATGGGCTTGGCCACGACCTTTGTGCTGCTGATGTCCAACATTGTCATTTCGCTTCTCAAGAGCGTCATCCCTGACAAGGTGCGTATCCCGGCCTTTATTGTCATCATTGCTTCTTTCGTCACCGTGGTTGAGATGGTGATGAAAGCCTACCTGCCGGGCCTTTACGACAGTCTGGGCCTGTTCATCTCCCTTATTGTGGTGAACTGCATTGTGCTGGGTCGTGCCGAGGCCTTTGCCTCGAAGAACGGTGTTGGCCATTCGGCCCTCGACGGCCTCTTCATGGGTCTTGGTTTCACCTGGGCACTGACGCTGCTCGGCATCGTGCGCGAACTGCTGGGTACGGGATGTTTCTTCGGCCACAGCCTCATTGGCGGTGCCGACGGCATGCTGATGATGATTCTGCCTCCCGGCGGCTTCTTGGCATTAGGTTTCTTGATGGCGTTAATCAATAAAATTCGCCGCAGAAATGTTAAAAATTCATAACAAATGTTAAAAGTGTGAGCCAAAAATGGCACTTCGCAGTCTTTATAGTAGAAGGACAAAAAATGTTGAATAAAAAAAAGGGAAAAAATGAAAAAAATTGCTTTGATTTCGGCCATTTTTCTTATGGCATTTGGCGCGAAAGCCCAGGACTGTGAAGCGATTATGTTGCCCTATTTTGGCGGGGATGCCAGCCGTATGGAACAGTATCGCGACGAGGCTCCCATGAAGTTTAGTGCAAAGTGTGCTTATGCACGCGCAGCTTTTTATGTGTCGGATACCATACCTGCCGGAGCTGATGTGTACTCAATAGCTGATGTGACAGACTTGTTGACGGGCAATCGTTTGAGTTCTGCTGTTGTCATCGATCAGTCCACTTTCAGCTATTACCGTTACGATTTTAAGGAGTTTCAGGTCCGATATCCCAGTATTGAAAAGGTTCTGTGCTTTACGACGCCTGGCTCTGAGCATCCGTATCTTGTGTTGCGTTCTATCCAGGATATGATGGATGCGTCTGATTCAGTGTATGTTAATAACCCTCAAAACAGATAAGGTTATGAAGAAGGTTTGTTTGATTATGGCGTTATTTGTGCTTTCCGCTATAACTGCGCAAGCTCAGATAAGTTTGTTCAATTTGGATGCCACTACAAATGGTCAGACGGTGTCGTACGACTCCACCACGACCGTCGGATTACTGGACAACGGTGGCTCGGGTCGCTACAGTCCCGGCGATTTTTTCATATCGGTGCGTTCTGAGTGCACCCCTTATCGTTTCTGTTTTCAACTCAGTGAGTTGGATATTGATTGCCGTGATACCTTGTATATCTATGATGGCCCTGATACCAACAGCAATGTGATTGCCAAAATCAACAACTGTACGGGTCACTACTTGGGTCAGAAATTCTTTGTGTCGCCCACCAATAACACCGGTATTCTCACCGTGCGTTTCTATGCACAATCTGGCGGTGTGGGAGGTACTGGTTTTACTTTGGATGCACAATGTGGAACTCCCTGTGAGACAGTGGTCCCTGTGATTGACGAAGTCTTCTATCGTACCCGCAATGGTGTGGTGTATGATAGTGCCCGCCTGCGACAGGTTCCTATTTATGACACTACCTGGCATTTGGCCAACAATGGTGATACGCTTGGCATTACAAGAATCGATACCGACTATTTCGTTGGTGCACATTTGTGTATTGGCGATGGTGTGATTTTCCGCGGCCATGGTGAGTATACGTATGAGTATGGTTACTACACTCCTTCGGATGCTACCACTGAGTTTGTCTGGGACATGGCCAATGATGGAGATACCCTCAGGGGTGTTGGTTTGACTGAGATTACCTATAATGACTATCAGAAGACGGGCTGTTTTGACATTGTGCTTACGCTTACCGATGCTTTTGGATGTGTCTCGACCATTTACACATCGGTCAAGGTTCGAACGTCTCTCAACCCAATCAAGACAATTTTCACCTTGAGCGATATTTGCAATATTGACTCGCTGCCTGTAAACATGGGTTATGATGGCGAAAATGCCACGCTGACCCTGCGCGAGGTGGAGTCAAACGAAACAGTGTCGAAAACCAACTGGATAAGAACTTTTATCCCCGACGGTCCGTCATGTCCTCCTGGAGTCTATGAGGCTCCGGTTACTTTCACAGAGTTCCCCTCTGGGCGCAAGGTGCGTAAAGGCGATGATATCTGTTCAATATGTATTAACATGGAACACTCCTATATGGGTGACCTTTCGGTGTCGATAGTTTGTCCCACCGGCCAGGAGGCATTCCTGTTCTGGGGTAATCAGGATACTCGTCCTCGTCAAGGCCAAGAGTCGAATGGCGCAGGTGCAGGTGGCGGATTCAAATATATGGGTTACCCTATTGAGAATGGCGGTTTGGATGGCTCTAACAAATGCGATTCGTTGCAGAATCCCTTTGGTGGAGGTCTTGACTACTGCTTCTCGCGCAATGGCGACTATACCCTCGTAACAGGTGTCCCTGCTTCTTCAATTGTTGGAAAGCCCTCTGGCCAGCATTATATCACCTCTTCTGGATATATGGATAACTTCAGTGTCAACACACCAACTATACCCTCATACTTTACCAATAGTCCAAACACGACGCCTTCTGCCAGTGGAACTACCAAGCGCCCCAGCGACCATTTGGCTATGACAGATTATTATACTCCATACGCAGACTTCTCTGAACTTGTTGGATGCCCCTTGAATGGCACTTGGAAAATTAGAGTGCTTGATGCTTGGGGCAGTGATAATGGCTGGGTGTTCAACTGGTCGCTCGATATTTGCGGAGTGTCGCAAGATGATGACTGCAAGTATACTGTGGGTCTCGACTCCCTTGTCTGGCGTCCCGATCCCTCGCCCCAGTATCACGACTATGATCTGGGTCACTATCGTGGATTGGTTGTCAATCAGGCCACGCCCACGCTGTCCTACATCTCGTCGCCCGACACTGCTGGTTTCTTCCCCATAAATGTGTATATCTATGATGAGTTTGGGTGTGTGTGGGATACCACTACCCGTATCACCACCTATTGGACTCCCGAGCCGAAACTGGGCGATGATACCGCCCTTTGCGGAGTCGACCATGCCATTTTGGATGCTACCGATCGCCATGCAGCCACCGAGAACTATTCCTACTTCTGGTCGCCCACAGGAGAGGGAACTCCCACTATTGAAACCAGCGACGAGTTCCACGGTGATGTCAACTATGTGGTCAGTGTGACAAATTACAACGAAAATACGAGAGTGCAGTGTGTGGCGCGCGATACCATTGTTGTTTCGGTTCGGAAACAGCCGCTCCCCAATTTCACACCAGACCCGTTTACGTTCGAAGGGTGCGATCCTATGACCATTACATTCCACAACCAAAGTGTCGATGCCATTAGCCACAAGTGGGACTTCGGCGATGGTGTTACATCGGAACTTGAAAGTCCGACACACACCTATGCCGAGGGCGTCTACACACTGAAATACTATGCAATGTCGGACGAGGGGTGTGTTGACTCCATTGTCTCAGAAGGTGGTATCTCGGTTTTCCCCAAGCCGCAGGCCGGTTTTACCTGGGATCCAGTCTATCCTTCAGTGCTCAATCCTGTTGTCAACTTTGTCAATACAACCACTCCTCATACCAATAATACGCAGTACTATTGGCAGATGCAGTATGATCGTGACAATCCTCTCTCGTACGAGACCCTTACTACTCGCAATGCCACATTTAACTATTCGCGTTACAATGAGAACGTATCCGGCAACTATAATGTGAGCCTTATCGCTCGCACAAGGAACCTTGCACCCTCCGGTAATCTTGTCTTCTGTGCTGATACAGCGTCCAATAATGTGCTAGTCATTAATGACTTCTTACAGTTTCCCAATGTTGTGACGCCTAATGGAGACGGCATCAACGACCGTTTTGTTATCCAGAACCTTGTTGATGGCCTTGGCTATCCCATCAATACGTTGGATATTTACAACCAGTGGGGTGCACGTGTCTTCCATCGTGAGAACATTTCGTCTGAAGACGATTTCTGGGATCCTTCTGATTTGCCCGATGGCACTTACTTCTACCGCTTCTCAGCTCGTGGCTATAATGGCAACATTGAGCACAATGGAGCTGTTGAAGTGCTTCACTAATATCCTTGTAATTCAACATTTAGAGCACCATTGTTTGCAATGGTGCTTTTTTATATTATTTATATCGAAAAAAAATCGTATCTTTGCACCCTGAATCTCATGATAGACCAAGAGACCATACAACGCATCATGGACGCTTCCCGTATCGAGGAGGTGATTGGTGACTTCGTCTCGCTGAAGAAGCGTGGAGCCAACCATATTGGTTGCTGCCCGTTCCACAACGAGAAGACTCCGTCTTTCTATGTGTCGCCGTCCAAAGGCATTTTCAAGTGCTTCGGTTGTGGTGAGGCTGGCGATGTGGTGGCCTTCCTCAAAAAGCATGAGCACTTCACTTATCCAGAAGCACTCCGTTGGTTGGCCCAGAAATATAACATTGAGATACATGAGGAGGAACAGACCGAGGAGCAGAAAGAGCGACAGAACGAGCGCGACGCTCTCTTTCATGTCTCGGAGTTTGCCCAGAAATACTTTGCCGACCTTTTGTATAACGACGAGATGGGACGTGCTGTCGGTCTAAGCTATTTCCATAGCCGTGGTCTCAGCGACGAAGTGATTAAAAACTTCGGCCTCGGCTATTGCCTCGATGAGTGGAGTAACTTCACTGACCACGCACGCAAGAATGGCTATAGTGATGCTGTATTGGAAAAGACAGGCCTCACCATATTTAAAGAGGACACGCATAAGAGTTACGACCGCTTCCGCGGACGTGTCATGTTTCCCATCTATAGCATCTCCGGTCGTGTTCTTGGATTCTCCGGTCGTGTGCTCAGTTCCGAGAAACAGGCGGCCAAGTACGTTAACTCGCCTGATTCTGACATCTACAACAAGAGCCGTACACTCTATGGTCTTTACCAAGCCCGTTCTGCCATCTCCAAGGCTAACAAGTGCTATTTGGTCGAGGGCAATATCGACGTCATTTCCATGCACCAGTCTGGAGTTGAGAACACTGTTGCCTCCTGTGGCACTTCGCTTACCGCAGAGCAGATACGTCTCATCAAGCGTTATACACCCAATGTCACCGTTCTTTATGACGGCGACTCTGCCGGCATCAAGGCTGCCCTCCGTGCTGTCAACCTCCTTTTTGCCGAGGGCATGCATGTGCGTTGTGTTCTCTTCCCCGATGGCGAAGACCCTGACAGTTATGCCCAGAAGTATGGTTCCTCCCAGTTGCAAGACTACCTGGCCACCCATGAGGACAATTTTGTGATGTTCAAGACACGTGTCCTTCTCGATGGTGTCAAGAACGACCCCATCCGTAAGGCGGAACTCGTCAAAGAGACGGTCAATACCATTGCCCTTGTGCCGGACCTCCTTGAACGCACCGAATATATATCCCAATGTGCCCATTTGCTCGATGTCCCCGAAGAAGCATTGGCTTCCGAACTCGCCAAAGCGGTCAACATAAATCGACAGAAAACCATAGCGGAACGCGTCAACCAGGTATCCTCCTCGGAGCAGGATGTTCCCGTCGCACAAACTTCTCCATCCGAGCAGCCTGAAATTGTGGCTGTTCATCCCGAGCCCCCGGCATCCTCGTTCCTTCCACAGGCACCGGCGGCTGAGCGCCATCTCATTCAACTCCTGCTTAACTATGGAGACCAAACCATTACCCAGACTTTCCCCGCTGACGACGGAACCACTCAGGAGGTAACGTTCACCGTGGCTCAGGCTGTTGTTGGAGACCTCCAGGCCGACGAACTTTCCTTCTCCGACCCGCTTTGTCAAAAGATATATACCTATTATTGCGACGCTGTCAACCGTGGAGAGACTCCTGATGCCTCCCGGTTTATTTCCGATGATGACGAGACACTTCGTTCTTTCGCCATCTCTCTTATGCTCGACACCTTTCGAATCAGCGATACATGGCGAGCCAAACAAATATTTGTTCCCTCTCTTGAAGATAATCTACAGTCCGATCTTACAGAGACTCTCCTCTCTTTCAAACTTAACTGTGTCAACGCTCGCATTGCTGACAATGCCCGTCGTTTCCGCTCTGTTCAGGGCGACGACGACCTGATGCTTCTCCTTGCCGAGAAGAAGCAACTCGTCGAGCTCCGCAGGCAGATCGGCATAGCTCTTCATCGCGTGATAGACTAAAACTTTAAAACAAAAAAAAACTTTATACTTTGGATATACAGACTCTAAAACAACGCTACGACATCATAGGCAACGACCCCAAACTCCTCATGGCCCTCAACAAGGCCATCCAGGTGGCCCCCACCAACCTCTCCATTCTCATCACTGGTGAGAGTGGAGTGGGCAAGGACGTCTTTTCGCGCATTATCCACGAAAATAGCACTCGCAAGCATGTGCGGCAGGGTAGGGGGCTCATCTCCGTCAACTGTGGTGCCATCCCTGAGGGCACCATCGAGAGCGAACTTTTCGGTCATGTCAAGGGCGCTTTCACAGGTGCAGACCGTTCCCGCAAAGGCTACTTTGAGGAGGCCGATGGCGGCACCATCTTCCTCGACGAGATTGGCGAACTTCCTCTTGCCATGCAAGTCAAACTGCTCCGAGTCCTCGAAAACGGCGAAATCATCCCCGTCGGCAGTTCTACGGCACAGAAAATCGATGTCCGTGTTGTAGCAGCTACCAATGTTGATATAGTCAAAGCCGTCCGTGAAGGCCGATTCCGCGAGGACCTCTACTACCGCCTCAACCAGCTCTCCATCTATTTGCCGCCCCTCCGCGAACGCAAAGAGGACATTCCTTTGTTGTTCCGCAAATTCTCTTCCGATGTAGCCGAGAAGTATCACATGCCTCCTATCGTCCTCACCGAGGACGCACGCACCATGCTCATGAACTATCCATGGTACGGCAACGTGCGCGAGTTGAAGAATATCACAGAGCAGATTGCCGTCGTTGAAACCGAGCGCAGCATCACTCCCGACATCTTGCAGAACTACCTCTCCTACATCCCCGCCGAACGTATGCCTGCCATCGTGCCCGAGGCCGCTACTCCCGCAGCCGCAAGCCAAATCACCGACCGTGAACTGCTCCTCAAGGCCCTCTCCATGGGCCAGATGATCAACGAACTCCGTGGTGAAATCAACGACCTCCGCCAGATGGTATCCCGGATGGCGCAGCAGGGGACTCAGCCACAATCCCCTGCCACCTATCTGCCCGCCAATTCCCATCTCTCCTCACTCTCCGCTCCTGACGACGATTTCGTCACCCCCGAAATCATCGAGGACGAAGCTGTCAACCTTGAGGACCGTGAGCGTCGGGCCATCCTGCGAGCGCTCGAGCACAGCCAGGGCAACCGCAAACAGGCGGCTGCCGACCTGCATATCTCCGAACGCACGCTTTATCGTAAACTCAAAGAATACAACATCAGCGACTGATACTGCCCATGAACACCAACGATATTCGTATATCCCTTCCTGCATCGAAGAGCATGAGCAACCGCTGGTTGATGATCAACCATCTTACCGGTGGCCACTTCCGAATCAGCAAACCCTCCACCTCCGGCGACACGCGACTCCTTCGCCACCTGCTGTCCCAGTTGGTCAATGGTGGAGGCTCCAATGTCTATTACAGCAGCAATGCTGGCTCCGTGGCTCGCTTCCTGATGCCTTTGCTGGCCATCACCCCTGGCCATCATACCCTCACCGGCGACGACCGCCTTTGCCAGCGTCCCATGGCGCCGCTCATCGACGCCCTCCGTCAGATGGGATTACGTGTTGAATGCACCGAAAAAGAAGGGTTTTTGCCCGTTCAGATACAAGGCGGTATTCCCACACGTCGCACTGTTTCTGTCGACCCTCTGCTGAGCAGTCAGTTCGTCAGTGCATTGCTGCTCATAGCCCCGCGTATGCCCGAGGGCATCTCCCTCACCATGACCCAGCGCCCCACTTCGCGCCCCTACATCGAGATGACCTGCGATGCCCTGCGCCAGGCCGGCATCGAGGTACGACGTTCCTCCAACGGCCGTACCTATTATGTGCAGCCCTTCGAGGGTAAACCCAAAGCCGCCACCATTGCTGTGGAACGCGACTGGTCCTCGGCTTCCTATTTCTACACCATGGCCCTCCTGCGTCCTGACCTGCGCATACGCCTGCTGGGTCTCCAGCTCGACTCCTGCCAGGGCGATAGTGCCACCGACACATTCTTCCGCATGCTTGGAGTGCAGTCCACCGAGGTGCGCTCACCCTATCGTTCCGCTTCGCGGTCCATCACCATCCAGGGACCTCAGCCGGGTGCCCGTACGCAGCCCCAGAAGGTGCAGTTCAACTGCCTCGACTGCCCCGACCTTGTGCCCACTTTCGCTGTGGCTGCCGCTGCCGCGGGGGTCAAGACCACCCTCAAAGGGGTCAGCAATATAGCCCTCAAGGAGAGCGACCGTATGCAGGCCATCACCGAGGAGCTGCAACGCATGGGCGGCAGGGTTACCTGCTCGGCCGAGGAAATGATTATCCACCCAGCCGAACTCCACCCGACTGAGCCCGTCCGCACTTGGAACGACCATCGCATCGCCATGGCTTTTGCTCCGTTGCGTCTACGCTTTCCCGAACTCCAGATCGAAGCCCCCGAGGTGGTCGACAAGTCTTTCCCCGAGTTTTGGGAACAGTTCGACCTGGTACTGAACAACAAGCAGTAACAGCTCCCACTCAGCTACTCAGCCACTCAGTTACTCAGTCACTTGTCCACCCAGCCACTCATGAAAACCCTCCTCGTCATCACAGGCCCTACGGCTTCGGGCAAGACCGCCTACGCTATCAGTCTGGCACGCGAGCTCGGCACCGAAATTCTCTCCTGCGACTCGCGCCAGTTCTATCGTGAGCTGCGCATCGGCGTGGCCCGCCCCTCCGACGATGAGCTATCCGCTGTACCCCATCATTTCGTCGCCTGCCGTTCGGTGACCGAGCCTTACAATATCTCCGACTACGAGCACGACGCCCTCGACCTCCTCGACCGTCTCTTTGTAGACCACGACGTTGTCCTCGCCGTCGGCGGCAGCGGCCTCTACGTCGACGCCCTGCGCCTCGGCGTCTCCTCCATGCCCGACCCTACGCCCGAACTCCGCGCACGCCTGCAGCAGATGCCCCTCGAGGAGAAACGCGCCCAACTCCAGCTCCTCGACCCTGACTACTACGCCCGCGTTGACCTCCGCAATCCCGTCCGCCTCCAGCGCGCCCTCGAAGTGTGCTACATGACAGGGAAGCCTTACTCTCAGGTCATCGCCAACCAAAAACCCGCCCCGCGACCCTTCGACATCGAGGTGCGTGTGGTCACCGTGCCCGACCTCCGCGACCGCATCGACCGCCGTGTCGACCAGATGATGGCCGACGGACTCCTCGACGAGGTGCAGTCGCTCCTCCCTTACCGCCATCTCTCCACCCTCCGCACCGTCGGCTACCGCGAACTCTTCCCCGTCCTCGACGGCACCCGCAACCTCGACGACGCCGTGGCCGAAATCAAACTGAACACCTGGCACTACGCCCGCAAGCAGCAAACCTGGTGCCGCCGCTACATTTAACCCCTACCAAAGTGTTATCATGGACCTATCATCTCCTACCATGGTAGGAGTTGGTACGGAGTTGGTATGGTGTTGATACGGATTTGATAAAGTGATAATACTTCGGTGGGGTTAGTTAATACTCTGGCTTTTAGTGTTTTTGTTCTTTCTCTGGATGTTCTTGATAGACATTTTTGTTGAACAAAAATGTTAAATAATTTTGTCGAATTAAAAATAATATGTATTTTTGCAGCAGAAATTATTCGACAAAATTGTCTAAAAACTTATATAAGTTGTTGGTATGAAAGATAATAAAAAACAGAAGAAGATTTTGGAAGTGGCCGAAGAAGAGTTCTTGATGAAAGGTTTTGCCGGAGCCAGGACTGTTGAGATTGCGCAGAAGGCGGGTGTGAGCCATTCCATGTTGCACTATTATTATAAAACGAAAGAACAGCTTTTCGAGCATGTGATGGGCGAGAAGCTGCAGCAGTTGAAGGAATCGGTGGCAACGGTCTTTATGATTGAGGATATGCCTGTGGTGGAGAAGGTTGTGGAGTTGGTTGTGCGCCATTTCGAGTTCCTTAGTGAAAATCCGGACTTGCCGAGGTTCATCATCAACGAAGTGATAGTGCGTCCGGAATATGCAGAGATGCTGAAACGGGAGGCACTTCCGATACTGAAGGATGCAGTGGCTTGGTTGCAGCGCGAACTGGACGCTGCGGCGAAAGAAGGGGAGGTGCGGACGATGGATGCCGCCACGCTGCTGATGGACATTGTCTCGGTGAACTCTTTTTCGTTTATCGTTGCGCCGATATTATCCTCGGTCAAACCGGACATGGACTTCCAAGCCTACTACCATGCTCGTTGCCAGGAGAATGTGCAGCTGATTTTGAACAGGATTAATCCGGATATAAAATAAAGAATATGAAACGAGTTATACTTTTTTTGTGGTTGGCGATGGTGCCGGCGGTAGTGGGGGCTCAAGGCGTGACGCTCGACAGTTGCCGCAGCTGGGCACGGAGCCATTACCCGCTTGTTGAGCAGTATGGGTTGGTGGCACAGAGTGCGGAATACAGTGTGGTGAATGCTTCGCGTGCATGGCTGCCGCAGGTGCGCCTGTCGGCACAGGCCACCTGGCAGACCGATGCAGCACGGTTCCCCGATGCGATGAACACCATGCTTGCCGCCCTTGGCACCGACCTGGAGGGCATAAGACAGGACCAGTACAAGTTGGCTCTCGATGTGCAGCAGAACCTTTGGGATGGAGGACGCAGCAAGGCGGAGAAACGTATTGCCAAAGCTCAGGCAGAGGCGGACCGGTTGGCCGCCGACGTTGATTTCCATGCACTGGAAGGGCGTGTGGACAATCTTTTCTTCGGTATCCTGCTTTTGGAGGAACAGCGATTGCAGACCGAGAACCGCATGGCTCTGCTGGAGGAAAACTTGCGGCGCTGCCGTGTGATGGCCGAGAACGACCTGCTGATGCAGAGCGACGTGGACGCCGTTGAGGTGGAACTGCTCACGGCCGGACAGCAACTGGAACAGGTTCGCTACTCGTGTGCCGCCTATCGCGAAATGCTGTCGTTGCTGACAGGCAGGCCCATGGCAGAGGCTACTCTGGCAATGCCGGAGGAATTGGGAGGAGACTTGCTGGTTGCCGAGCGTCCGGAGATGCGTTTGCTTGATGCCAGAATCGGGCAGAGCCAGGCGCAGGAAGACCTTCTGCGCTCTGCGTCGATGCTGCAGTTGTCGCTTTTCGCCCAAGGGTGGTATGGCTATCCGGGATTGAACATGTTCGAGAACATGCTGAATGGCGATTGGAGTCTCAACGCCGTGGTGGGCATCCGGTTGGCATGGAATATCAGTGCATTCTATACACAGCACAACGATCTTGACAGGCTGCACAACACTCAGCGACAGTTGCAAGTGCAGCGCGACGTGGTGGCCTTCAACGAGGGTTTGCGACGTTCGGAGCAGAGCAGCGAGATGGCACGTCTTCGGAAGGCTTTGCGCGACGACGACCGTATCGTGGCCCTGCGTCGCTCGGTTCGCGAGGCCGCCGAAAGCAAGCATCGCAATGGTGTCATCGGCACCACGGAACTGCTCCGCGCCATCACCGAGGAGAGCGCGGCTCAGTCGGCCAGGCTGCTACACCGTATTGAATTATTGAAGAAACAATATGAATAAAGGGTTTAAAATAGAAAAAATGACAAATATGAAAAAGGGAATCTTTCTTTCGGCTGTGTTTTTGCTTATTGCCTGTGGAGGCAAGCAAGACTTCGATGCGACGGGCACATTTGAGGCTACGGAGGTGACACTTTCTGCTGAGACAACGGGGCGCCTGCTTACCCTCGCCTCCGAGGAGGGTATGTTGGTGCACGAGGGGGAGGTGTTGGCGGTTGTGGACACTGCCGCGCTGCACCTGCAGCTACAGCAGTTGCGCACCCAGCAATCGGCATTGCTCAAGAGCCGTCCCGACATCGGGAAGCAGGTTGCGTCGCTTCGCAGCCAGATTGTCAAGCAGGAGCGCGAGGTGGCGCGTGTGGAAAATCTGGTGAAAGACAATGCAGCCACGCGGAAACAACTCGACGACGCGCAGACCCAATTGGGTGTGCTGCGCAACCAACTCGACGCCACCCTGTCGCAGTTGGGTAGCAGCAGCGAGGCTATAGAACAGAATGCCGCTGCCATGGAATGGCAAATCAAGCAGGTGGCGTTGCAGTTGGAACGTAGCACCCTTAAGGCTCCTATGGACGGTAGGGTGCTGGCTACCTGGTTGCATCCCGGCGAGATGGCTGTTGCCGGACGGCCCTTGTTGAAGGTGGCCGACCTCGACCACATCTATCTCCGTGCTTATTTCACCAGCGACCAATTGTCGAAGGTGAATCTGGGACAAAAGGTGACGGTGACAGCCGACTTCGGGGGAGACGAACGTTATGACTATGAGGGTACCGTGACGTGGATTGCCTCCGAGAGTGAGTTCACCCCCAAGAATATTCAGACCCGCAGCAGCCGTGCCAACCTGGTTTATGCAGTCAAAATTGCAGTGGTGAACGACGGACGCCTGAAGGTGGGCGTCTACGGCGAAGTGAAGTTGTAGTGTGTTTATGTGTCAAGGAAAGCAGAGTATGGCTGACGCAATTACGGTTAATCATATCAGCAAGCGGTATGGCACCGTGGAGGCGCTGTGTGATGTCTCCTTCAATGTTCAAAAGGGCGAGATTTTTGGTCTTATCGGTCCCGACGGGGCAGGGAAGACGACTCTCTTCCGCATCCTGGCCACGTTGCTGTTACCTGACAATGGGAGCGCGTCGGTCGACAGTCTCGATGTGGTGGGCGACTACCGACTGCTGCGCACGCGCATAGGCTATATGCCTGGTCGCTTCTCGCTCTATCCCGACCTGAGTGTGGAGGAGAATATCAATTTCTTCGCCAACATCTTCGGTGTGACTCTGGAGCAGAACTTCGACCTGGTGGCTCCCATCTACAGGCAGATAGAGCCATTCCGCAAGCGTCGCGCCGGAGCCCTGTCGGGCGGCATGAAACAGAAGCTGGCTCTTTGCTGTGCATTGATTCACAAGCCGCATGTACTCTTCCTCGACGAGCCGACGACGGGCGTCGATGTGGTGAGCCGAGCCGAGCTGTGGGAGATGCTTGCCGACCTCAAAGAACAGGAAATAAGCATCCTGGCGAGCACTGCCTATATGGACGAGGGGTTGCGATGCAACCGAGTGGCTCTGATGAGCGAAGGCCGAGTGCTGGAGGTCTGTTCGCCGCCGGACAACCTGGAGGAATACTTTATAGAAAAGTTAGGAAATGGATAATATCATCGAAGTCAGAGGATTGACGAAGAAATTCGGGGATTTCACCGCCGTGGATGGAATCAGTTTCAGTGTGGAACGAGGCGAGATTTTCGGTTTCCTCGGAGCCAATGGCGCCGGCAAAACCACAGCCATGCGGATGCTCTGTGGTCTGTCGTTCCCCACGGCGGGCAGCGGCAAGGTGGCAGGATACGACGTGATGACCGAAGGCGAACAGATAAAAAGCCATATAGGCTATATGAGTCAGAGGTTTTCGCTATACGAGGATCTGACCGTGAACGAGAACATGGATCTTTTCGGAGGTATCTATGGAATGAAACGGGGAGACATTGCCGATCGCTCGTGCCAGTTGTTGCATGAAATCAGTTTTAGCGACCATGCCGACGACCTGGTCGGCTCGCTGCCCCTCGGATGGCGACAGAAGTTGGCTTTCATGGTGGCCACCATGCATCGGCCCGAAATAGTGTTCCTCGATGAGCCGACGGGAGGAGTGGACCCCATCACACGGCGCCAGTTTTGGGACCTCATTCGTGCAGCTGCTGCACGGGGCACCACGATTTTCGTCACTACCCATTATATGGACGAGGCCGAATACTGCTCGCGTATCAGCATCATGGTCGACGGGCGCATCAAAGCCCTCGATACGCCCCAAGCCCTCATGCTGCAGATGGATGCCAAGAACATGAACGAAGTATTTGTGAAACTATGCAGATAAAAATGTCGTCATTTATTAGGAAGGAGATGTTGCACATCCTGCGCGACCGACGCACACTGCTCGTGGTGTTGGTCATCCCGCTCATGCTCATCATGTTGTTTGGTTTCACCGTCTCCACTGACGTGAACAACATCAAGGTGATGGCCTGTGCGCCGCATCGCAGTTATGCTGTTGCCGAGGCTGTCAACCGCATGACGGCAAGCCGCTATTTCGAATACAAAGGTTTTGTCGATGCCGGCGACATTGACCAATCGCTGCGTACGGGAAAGGCTGCCGCAGTGGTCGTGTTCGCCGACGATTATGATGTCTCAGGCAAGTACCAGTTGTTGCTCGACGGTGCCGATGTGAACACTGCGCGCACCTCACAGGCCTATCTGCAGAGTGTGCTGAGTACGGGTAACGTGGCAGTCAAGCAATCGGGCATACAGACCCACATGCTATTCAATCCGCAGATGAAGAGTTCGTTCAACTTCGTTCCCGGCATCATGGGAATGATATTCCTTCTCATTTGTGCCATGATGACTTCCATCAGCATTGTCAAGGAAAAGGAGACGGGAACGATGGAGGTGTTGTTGGTGTCGCCGGTGAAGCCTATCTATATCATCGTATCGAAGATGATACCATACCTGCTGTTGAGTTTCATTGATCTGGTGATTATTTTGGTGCTTGCCTACTTCGTGCTCGATATTCCGTTGGCCGGAGGTGTGGGCAATGTGGTGTTGGTGTCGGTGCTATATCTGGTGCTGGCATTGGCGTTGGGAATGATGGTATCGAACGTGGTGGAGAGCCAGGTGGCGGCCTTGCTCATCAGCGCTATGGTGATGATTATGCCAGTGATCTTCTTTTCGGGGTTGTTGTTTCCGACGGAGAATATTCCGTGGGCATTGCGATGGATAAGCTATGTGGTGCCTCCGAGATGGTACATCGATGCTATGCGCAAACTGATGATTGAAGGAGTGGACCTGAAGGGAGTGCTGCTGGAGGTGGGCGTGCTGTTGGCGGAGACCGTGGTGCTAATGACAGCAGCGGTGAAGAAATTTAACGACCGATTGGAATAAAGAATAATGATATGTCTGCATTGGTTTTTTTGATTAAGAAGGAATTTATCCAGTTCCGTCGAAACAGGTTTGTGTCGCGTCTGGTCTTTCTGTTGCCCATCATCGTGATGCTGATTGTGCCGCTGGTGGCCAACATGGATGTGAAGGGTGTGAATGTGGCGGTGGTGGACATGGACAGGTCGGGGCTGAGCGGAAGGATGGTCTCGCATCTGGAGGCCTCAAAGCAGTTGCGGGTCCGACTTGTGGTGACTGACTATAGGCAAGCCTACGACTTGTTGGAAGCAGGTAAGGTGGATGTTATCGTTACGATTCCAGAGGGTTGCGAGCAAACGCAGATGCTCGGACGCATGCCGGATGTCAAGATTGACGCCAATGCGGTTAATGCCACTAAGAGCGGCCTTGGGTCGCAGTATGTCATTGCCTCCCTCACGCCACTTCTAACAGATGGGTCTGCGGTGTTGTCACCAAGCGTCAGGTACTTCTACAATGAGACGTTGGACTATCGTTTCTATATGATTCCGGCGTTCATCATCATCATTATCATGCTGATATGCTGTTTTATCCCCGCATTGAACCTTGTTTTGGAAAAGGAGAAGGGTACGATAGAGCAGATTAATGTGACACCCGTTTCTCGAATGGAGTTCACGCTGAGCAAACTGATTCCTTATTGGATTATCGGGATGGTGGCTCTGACCGAGGCCATTCTCACAGCGGGATTGGTCTATGGCCTATGGCCTGAGGGCAGTCTGGCGAGCATCTATTTGGCGGCTCTGGTTTTTGCGCTGGCCATGTCTGGATTTGCCATCACTGTGGCGAATATCTCTGACACGATGCAACAGTGCATCTTTGTAATGTTCTTCTTTGTGATGCTGTTCATGCTGATGAGCGGATTGTTGACGCCGCTGGACTCGATGCCGCAATGGGCACAATGGTTGACTGTGGCTTTCCCGCCTCGCTGGTTTGTGGGTATCATGCGTGCTGTATACCTCAAAGGTACCACCCTTGCCGAGTTGGCCCCCGACTTTCTGGCTCTTGCTGTTGTGGCCACCTTCTTTTGCATTGTGGCTATAGTGACCTACCGTAAACAAAAATAAAAAAAACGTCCATCGTGAAATAATTTGTATCTTTGCCGTACCTATAGGAAATGCCTGATATGCGTTAATCGCCTTTAAATCATAGTTTTTATTGTCGACAGACACTGCTGTTCCGGACGCGAAAACGCCCGATGCAGGGGGATGCTGCACCCTTTCCGGCAGCGAGTTGTTTGACCGTTTAAATCAAGAAAAGACTATGATGATGAAAGAAAAACGTATCCGTATCAACAAGCGCATGATGGCCTGGAGCAACGGCGAGCGTACCAACGTGATTCCCAGCGTGTGGAGCGAGGTGGACGACTATGGAAAGACACTGATTGGCTATCGTCGTGGCCTCCGTGAGGGCGACGAGTTTCTCTATTCCTGCACCATTGTCCGCGAGGAGTGCCACTGCCGGGAGTACGAGGCCGACCGCTACTGAGAGCGTGGCATGCAGGTGGCCGCGCTGGAGCAGATGATGGGTGCCGCTTCGAGGGTACTGCCCGACGAGAGCGTAGGCTTCGAGTTCGAGGATGTGCAGTGGCTCGACCCGAAGGAGATGGTCTACTGGCACCCCAATGTCCTTGAGTTCCTGCGCTTGATGCGCCGTTGCGAGGGCTACTGCAAGCAGAATCCCCGCCTTTGGCCGCTGCTGGAAAGCAGCCGAATCCACCGCGCCTACCGCCGCTACCTCTCCGACCTCGGTCGCTGGGCTCGCGAGTAAGCAGAAAGAAGCATCGGGACCTACACTGGCAGGTCCCGATGCTTCTCTGTTGTATGTGTGCGCAGGCATCAATATTTGTAGAAGCCTTCGCCGGTCTTGCGGCCGAGGAGGCCGGCGCGGACCATCTTGCGCAGCAGGGGGTGGGGACGATACTTGGGATCGCCGAACTCTTTGTAGAGCACCTCCATGATGGCCAGGTTGACATCGTTGCCGATGAGGTCGGCCAGGGCCAGGGGTCCCATGGGGTGGTTGGCACCGAGCATCATACACTTGTCGATGTCCTCGGCGCTGGCGATACCGTCGGCCAGGATGCCGACAGCCTCGTTGATCATGGGGATGAGGATGCGGTTGACCACGAAGCCGGGGGCTTCCTTCACCTCGACGGGCTGTTTGCCGATCTCGGTGGCGAGGTCGATGACGCACTTCACGACGGCGTCGCTGGTGAGCTGGCCGCGGATGACCTCGACGAGGGCCATGCGGTCGGCGGGGTTGAAGAAGTGCATGCCGATGAACTGGGCCGGACGCTTGGTGCAGGCGGCAATCTCGGTGATGCTCAGCGACGAGCTGTTGGTGGCGAAGATGGTCTCAGGCTTGCAGATACCGTCGAGCTCGGTGAAGACGTCCTTCTTGAGCTGCATCTCCTCCACGGCGGCCTCGATGACGAGGTCGGCGTCGGCGAAGGTGGCGTAGTCGGTGGTAGTGGTGATGTTCTTGAGGATGGCGTCGACGGCTTCCTGGGTCATCTTGCCTTTCTCAACGAGTTTGCCGTAGCCTTTGGCGATGGAGGCCATGGCCTTGTCGAGGCTGGCCTGGGTGCGGCTCTTCATGGTGACGGGCATTTTGGCGGCGAAGGCTTTGACAATGCCTTTGGCCATGGTGCCGGTTCCAATAACACAGATCTTCATAATGGTATAAAAATTTATAGTTAATAATTAATAATTGTTTTGTCGTGTGGCGCGGCCTTTAGGCTGCGCATTATTTACCTTGAAATTCGCATTTCCCCTTGGTGAGGAAAGCCTGCATGCCGTTCTTCTGATCCTCAGTGCTGAAGCACATGCCGAAGGCCTGGTTTTCGAAGGCTATGGCCTCCTCGGCCTCCATGTCGTACTCGGTGTTGATGCACAGCTTGGCGGCGCTGACGGCCAAGGGGGCGTTGGCGCAGATCTGGTTGGCCAGCTCCATGGCTTTGTCCATCAGTTCGGCCTGCGGCACCACGGCGTTGACCAGGCCGATGCGCAGGGCCTCGTCGGCCTTGATGTTCTTGCCGGTGAAGATGAGCTGCTTAGCCATGCCCATGCCCACGAGGCGGGCCAGGCGCACCGTGCCGCTGAAGCCCGGGATGATGCCCAGACCCACTTCCGGCTGGCCGAAACGGGCGTTGTCGGAGCAGATGCGGATGTCGCAGGCCATAGCCAGCTCGCAGCCTCCGCCGAGGGCGAAACCGTTGACGGCGGCGATGACGGGGCAGGGGAGGGTCTCAATCTGACGGAAGACCTCGGCACCGGTCTTGCCGAAGTGCTCGCCCTGTTGGGGACCGAGGGTGGCCATCTCGCTGATGTCGGCGCCGGCCACGAAGCTCTTCTCGCCGTCGCCGGTAACGATGAGGCAGCGGTAACGATGGGTGTCGAATTCGTCCAGATATTCGCCTATCTCCTTCAGTATGGTGCTGTTGAGGGCATTCAGGCTCTTGGGTGCACTGATGGTCATGATGGCCACCATGCCGCGTTCTTCTATTTTCAAGTGTTCGTACATGACTTTTATTTTTTGAGACTGCAAAAATACAAAATAATAATTATATGGCCAAATGTTTTTTTTAACAGGGCTTCAGTCCGAGTCCTTGGGCCATGGTGAGCATCATCTGCCAGGCGGCCTCGCGTTCGTTGGGTATTTTGCCGTCGAGGATGGCGTCCTTGATAGCGTCCTTGATGATGCCTATCTCATGACACGGACCGATGCCGAAAGTGCGCATGATGTCGTCGCCGCTCACCGGCGGTTGGAAATTGCGTATGCGGTCGCGCTCCTCCAGTTCCACAAGTTTCTGCTTCACCAGCTCGAAGTTCTTGCGGTGCTTGCGCTGCTTCTCCTCGTTGCGGGTGGTGATGTCGGCGTTGCAAAGGAGCATCAGGTCGTCGATGTCGTCGCCGGCCTCGAAGAGGAGGCGGCGCACCGCGCTGTCCGTCACCACGTCCTCGGCCAGGATGATGGGCCGCATGTGCAGCATGACGAGTTTCTCCACATATCGCTCCTCTTCGCCCAGGGGCAGGCGCAGGCGCTTGAAGATGCGCTTCACCATGTGCGCCCCGCGGGCCTCGTGGCCGTGGAATGTCCATCCCTGCTTAGCGTCGTAGCGTTTCACGCCTGGCTTGCCCACATCGTGCAGCAACGCCGCCCATCGTAGCCAGAGTGGAGCGCCGGCATCCTGCCGGCCTTGCGTAGCGTTGTTCTTTTCACTCCCCACCACATTGTCCAGCACCTGCATCGTATGAAAGAAGATGTCTTTGTGGCCTCGTCCGTCGATGGTCTCTATTCCGGCAAGGTCTGCTATCTCGGGCAGTATGAGCTTCATCAGGCCGCTCTTCAGCATCAGCTTCAGGCCCAGCGACGGATTGGGCGAAGCCATGATCTTGTTCAGCTCCACCGTGATGCGCTCGGCGGAGACTATCTTGATGCGCTCTGCGTTGCGCCCGATGGCCTCGAAGGTATCGTCAGCAATGCGGAACCCCAGCTGGCTGGCGAAACGTATGGCGCGCATCATGCGCAGGGGGTCGTCGCTGAAGGTAATGTCGGGGTCCAGCGGTGTGCGCAGTATGCCGTTGTTCATGTCCAAGATGCCTCCGAAGGGGTCCATCAGCTCGCCGTAGCGGTCGGCGTTGAGGCATACGGCCAGGGCGTTGACTGTGAAGTCGCGCCTCCGCTGGTCGTCCTCCAGCGTGCCGTTCTCCACGATGGGCTTGCGGCTATCGTGGCTGTAGCTTTCGCGGCGGGCTCCGACAAACTCCAGCTCGTACACCCTCTCCGTTCGCCGTTCCTCGTGCCCTGGGGTGTATTTGAAACTAGCGGTTCCGAAATTCTTGAAGACGGAGACCTTGCTGCCTCCCAGGGCTTCCGACGACGCTTTGGCCAGCTCGATACCGATGTGCACCTCGCCACCCTCTTCGCGCCCCACGCACACCACGTCGATGTCGGTACAGGGACGGCCGAGGAAGAAGTCTCGCACCACGCCTCCCACGGCGTAGGCGTCGATGCCCAGCCGGTCGGCACATTGGCCGATGGTGCGGTAGAGGTCAAGTCCCAGGTCTATCATCAATAATCTTTAACTTCTCTAACTTCTTTAACTCTTGGAATCGCCGTCAAAAGTTTGCGTCGTTTCCAGTGTGCCGTCGGAGGCGTAGATCTCCCACGTGCCTGTGCGCTGACCCTCGTGGTACTGGCCCACGTAGTACGGCACTCCGTTCTCGCGGTACACCTTGTACACACCCTCCTCCTTGCCGTTCACAAAGGTGGCTTCGCATTGCGGCAGCCCGTTGGGGAAGAAGTACACCCAGCGTCCTTCGCGCTGGCCGCCCATCATCTCACCCTCGCTGCGCAGCTGCATGTCGCTGTAGTACTGGCGCCACAGCTCCTTGCCGCCCATGTAGAAGCACACGGTGTTGGGATGTCCGTCCGTGCCCATCTCTACCACGCGCAGCGAGTCGCAGTCCTTCACCTGCGGGTCGGTGAACTGCCACTGGGCGTGCAGGCTGTCGGTGCCCTCGTAGGTGCACGAAGCCACAAGCTTCTTGTCCAGCGTGCGGAATTCGCGAGTCGTCGTGCCCGTGCAGGCGCTCAGGGCGATGGCTGTCAGCGTGAATATCAGATACTTCTTCATAATCTTCATCGTTTTTTGAAACTGCAAATATACAAAAAAAAATTGAAATGGAAAGCCCCTCCGTTTTGGGAGGGGCACAAAGGGGTTATTTGTTCTTGAACTTTGTTATCATGTCAATGTCGTTGGGCTCCGGGTCGTCGGGGATGTAGGTGACCTTCAGGAAGGCGGTGTCTTTGAGGAAGTTGATGCTTCCCACCTGCACCTTTATGATGTCCAGTCCCGTGCGCTCGCGGAGGTCGGCCAGCAGTTCCTCGCGGCGGTCGGGCCGAATGAGGTCGATCTTCTCATAGGTGATAATCTTGTTGGCCTGCCTCTTGCTGAATCCCAGGCTTTCCAACAGCCATATCAGCAGCACCACCAGCACGTTGGTCACCACGAACGCCGTGTAGCTCGACGTCAGCCCCGAGCCATTGATGATGCTCAGGCCGATGAGGACGAAGAGGTACGTCATCTCGCGTATCGGCAGCTGCTCCGTGCGGTAGCGTATCATGCTGAAGATGGCGAACAGGCCCAGAGCCAGCGTCATCTCCATCTGCAGGCTCTGCAGTTGGTACAGGATAAGGAAGATGGTGGCCGAAAAGAGCATATATGTGAAGTAATAGTCCCGCCGGTGGCTTTTCTTGTAGTAGAGGAAGTGCGTTATCACCCAGCACACCAGCAGGTTGAAGGCGAAGCGGATGAGGAAAGTCCACAGGCTGGGGCCGTCGAAAACGGGGACACCCAGCAGGTCGATGCTTTGGTCGCCGATGTCGCCGAATTCGGCGGCGATGGAGGGGTCGAAATCTAATTGCAGCAATTTCATGATATGATTTTATTTATGTATAACAATTTCTCCTTGAATCGGTTTTTCTTTGCCAGGGGGTCGGTGAGAGCGGTTCCGATGCAGTATTTGCTTATTCTGCGGGGCAGTATGTGGAGGTCGTGCAGGGCTCGCTCAATGTCGCTCGTGGGGGCACCCACTTCGTGCTTTACCTCGATTACGAGCAGTGGCGAAATGTCGGAATCCAGTCCGGTAGCGCGGTTGTGGAAACGGATGCCGCGGTCGATGGTGACACGTTCGCTCATGCCTTTGTCCACCAGGGTGATGCGTTCGAAACGGTTCTCCAGGCATTCGTGCAGTTGGGGCACAGGCCAGGGGGTGTTGCGGTCGACAAATTCCCTCACCTCGGGCACGGTGAGCACGGAGTTGAAGCTTTGAGGGCTCACGGCAATCCTCACCTTGCGCGTTTTCTTCTTGTTGTCCTTGTTCTTGATTTCGAAGAAGGTGGTGTCTGTGGAGCGGTAGCGTCGCACGCGAAGCTTCTGGCGGTTGAGTTTCTGGTTGTGGTGCATGGTGTACATGGCCAGGTTGTCAGTGTCGAAGTAAAGCGTGTGGTAGGGGGCGAGGGGGTTGTCGTCGATGAGCTGGACGTAGTAGCCGGAGGCAATGCGTTGCAGGAGGCCCTCCAGCATTGCTGCGGGGGCCATAAACTTCTGGTCGATGCGGTTCATCAGTCGCACGGCCTTCATGTCCTCGAGCCCGATGGGCTCCATTTGTTCCAGGATACTCATCATTTGTAAGAGTACTCGAAGTTCTTGGTGCTTTCGAGTTTTCCGTTGGGTTTGTAGTTGTACTGCTTGCTACGGGTGCCGTCGTCGTTGTATTCGAATTTCTTGATGCGTGTGATGTGGTTTTTGTCGTCGTACTCCACCTGGCGGGAGCACTTGGTGTTGTCGCCATCGTACTCGTAGACGGTGCGTTTCTTCTGACCATAGGAGGCGTACTCGATTTCTTCGATTTTGCGTCCGAGATGGTCGTAGGTGACCATGTTGTCGAGATAGGGTGTTTTGGCGCCGGCCTTGGTGTTCCATTCTTTGACGACGAGGTTTTTTTTCCTGTCTCGTTTGTTGGGTGGGGTTTGGGCGGAGAGTGAGCCGGCGAGGAGGGGGAGGAGGAAGAGGAGGACGATGTGTTTGTGCATGATTGAAATCTTTTTATTATGTTTTTGATATCTGATATTTGATATATGTATCCGCAAGGAGTGGAAACTTGTATGGAGTTGAAAAAAAAATTTGGGGGGGACAACAGGTACCAAATAGGTACCAAATTCGACATTTCTTATATTGTTCTTATATCGTTTACATATTGTTCGCATATTGTTCTTATATGTAGTATATGAAAACAATATGAGAACAATATGCGAACAATATGAGAAGGGACGGTGTGGAGTGGTTGGGAGCGAGTGGGGGGGGAGGGGTGTATTGTTTTAAAAAGTATTAAATGGTTTGGCTGTTTCCGTTTTTTTTTTTTTTTTTTTTGATTTTGGGGTTTTTTTTTTGGGTTTTTTGTTTT
>Ga0256405_10002863_pt1 | contig 37549 bp, 32 predicted proteins | sample RumenRJG_02DNA_FD_189096 | JGI IMG/M metagenome (GOLD analysis project Ga0256405, IMG submission 189096) | Bovine rumen microbial communities from Lethbridge, Alberta, Canada - RJG_02 | ecosystem: Host-associated > Mammals > Digestive system > Stomach > Rumen | place: Canada: Alberta...
TCCTTACATATTGTCTTAAAGTTTCATGGTTTATTCCGTATTTGGGAGCTATTTGCTTACAGCCGCCATTTCCGTTTAGAACATCTTGCACTGCTGCAATGCGTTCCTCATCTGTTAATTTCCTTCGTGACATAAAATACCCCCTTAGAGTTTTACACTTTTTGTTTTTTCGTGTGTCTACTCTAAGGGGATTATATCAGATGTGCGGCTTTTTATTTATTCAGCAAAATATCTTATGAACTGTAAAGCATCAAGACCTTCGGCTTTGTAAATCCTTAGATTTTCTCCGTCAGGATCGTCATTTGGGCGCTTAATTGCGATCAGGCTGCTGTCTCTTGAAATATAGAGTATCGTATGTTCCTCTTTCTCCGTATCATACAGCTGTATCTGTGAAAATCCGAATTCGTCATTCCACCTTTTCATTTCAATCCTTCCAAATGTGTTCGGAACAATATCCTTGACCTCATGCTCATCGAAGTACTTCTTCACTGTCTCATACTGGTTTTGGTCAAAGTCCTGCTTGCGCCAGCCGCCGTTTTCATCACACCATACGACCAGACAGCCTAAGTGATCGCTGTTGAACAGATCTACGATCATATCATGATCTGTCATATCCTGTTCACCCGTCTGAACATTATCAGATTCAACAGGATCAAAAATATCAAGAAGTTTCTCGCCAATGTCAGGATCATTGCAGGTATAGCACTTCTTGTCGCTATATTCAAGATCACCTTCCCCGATGATCTTTTCAGTAAAAGTACAAGCATAGCCGTCAGCTGTTAACATGATATACGTGTTTAGGCCATCATTTAAATTTACAACAGAGAAATAATCTCTGTTCGGGTTCAAAAACGAACAATCAGCAAACTTATCTGCACAGTCGCACTCAGTCCATTTCAGCGAGTTGAAAAGCTTTATAGTCGCTAAGCGCTGTTCCTGTTCTACTTCACCAAAGTCAATATTAAACGAGTCTACAAAAACTGTACCCGAAAGTATATCCGTAAACGGTGATTCTACAACTGTTTCTTCAGCTTCGAGACCGAGTATCTCCTTAATTCCCCTGTCAAAGGCGTCGAAGTCTACCTTATACCACTTACTGTTCTCGGTGAGAGGCATCTGACCACCTGTCTCAAAGTCCATCATACTCTCCTGATAGAACACATAGCCGTCATTGGCGATGTGGATATTACACTCGATTGGCGGTGTATCTCCTCTTGTCCACTTGATATCGTAGATCTGCCCCTCGACGTCTGCACTATTATCTCGGTTCTTAGGTTTCTCTACAGGTTCGCCCCAGTTGAATTTATTGAGGAAGTCAGAGAGCTTTGCGTAGGTCTCGGCTGAGTATCTGCCGTATTTTCCGTCGCCTGCGTCGAAACTGTAATCAAATTCGCTGAAATCTCCGAAGGGACAGCTTCTGCACTCTGTTCCTGAGACTTCGCTGCCTGACATCTGAGTGCTATTCTGTCTGTGAAGCAGGAAGCCTGTAGTTCCGATTCCGCCCACAAGCACTGCACAGGCTGCAACGGCGCTGATACTGCGCATGATACGATTTCGCGGCTTAACCTTCTCTACACCATAGACATGATCTATATATTCATTGTCATTTCTATTTATAGCTTTATTTCTTGCAGCTTCTTCACAAGCTGCGATTATTCTTTCTTTTGTTTTATCAGACATTTTGATTTTCTCCATTTCATCTTTAAGGTTATTTTTCATGTCACATATACTCCTTTCTGTACTTTTCTTTAAGCAGCTTTCTGCCTCTTGACAGACGCATTTTTATTGCTGAAGCACTTGAACTTACGATATCTGATATCTCATTAACTTTATATCCTTCAACATAATGAAGTATAAGCACTATCCTGTACTTTTCGGGAAGTTCCATAAGCGCTTCTATGATACCGCTGTCCGAACTTTCTACAGCAAAAGTGCTGAGAGCCTCTTCTCTTTCGGTCTGGTGACGCATACGATATCGCAGCATATCGCGGCATTTATTGTTAGCTACTGTGATGAGCCAAGCTTTTTTATGACTTTCACTCTCAAATACGGGAGACTTTTGAATATATGTAATAAATGTCTCCTGTACAGCGTCTTCGGCATCAGCAGAGTTTTTTAACATGACAAGACATATTCTATACAGCATATCGCCGTAATTCTCGACCGCCTCGCGAGCGCAGTCGCCTGTAAGCATCGTTTCATCAACTCCTTTCACTAATAATACGCCGCGGAAAATAATATAGTCACATAATAATAACACTTTTCAGAAAAAATGAAAAGACAGCCGATTTGCCACCGACTGCCTTTCAGGGGATATTAAAATTTGGAGAAATCTTAATTAAGTGTGCCGACCACCGATCCGATGATCGGCACGATTTTGTGTTTTTCGCTTTTAATTAAGCGCGTGTGTGGATCTGACCACCTGCAAGATTCTTGCCGTGAGCCTTAGCCATATCAGAAATGTTTACATTCTGGTAACCGTTCTGTGCGAGCCATGGGAGAACTTCTTCCATAGCTGCTGCTGTTGTAGCGTAATTCTCGTGACAAAGAACTATAGCACCCTCAAGTGAACCGTTCATAGCTGCCTGCTTGATTGTATTTACGATCTGATCCTTTGATGCGTTATCCCAGTCCTTTGTGTCGATAGCACAAGAGATAAGCGGAACGTCGTAAAGTGCAGACTTAACCTGTCCGCCGCCATCGAGATAAGGAAGTCTCATGAGGTGAGAAGGCTCAGCACCGATGATGTTTCTGAGCTTGCTGTTGCACTGCTCCCACTCGCTGCGGATCTGCTGTGAACCAAGTGAACCGAGTGATGGGTGGGACTTAGTGTGGTTAGCAACTTCCATACCGTTCTGATATGCGAACTTAACCTGGTCGTTTGTCTTTATCCAGTCTCCTACATAGAAGAATGTAGCTGTCATTTTGTTTTTGATAAGAGCGTCCATGATTCTGTATGCAGGATCCTGTCTGCTCTGTGCGCTTGCACCGTCATCGAATGAGATAGCGCAAAGCTTCTTTGTTTTGTCAACAGTTGTCTGACCCTGACTTGGATCTTCACCCTGCTGGCTGCTGCTTCCATCAACACTTATTGTAAGCTTTGATACGTTAGCCTTACCGCTGCTCTCCCAACCTTCTACGTTGAGTGCAACTTCTGTAAGATTACCGATGTTCCAGCCTGCATCTGCCCAAGCCTTGAAGTGATCTGATACTGTGATCTTACCAGATGTTCTCTTTGACTTACGAACGCTGAAGTACTGCTTGAAGTTACGTGATGAGTTGTCAAGGATTGTAGGACCATAGTGATCGAGCTGGAATATCTCGTACTCTGCTCCGTCGATTGTAACTGTCTTGCTTGCGCCCTCTGGCTTAGGACACCAGTTTACCCAGTCCTCGATGATGTAGTACTCAACGAGCGGATCTGTCATCCAACCGTATACGCAAAGTCTTGAGTTACCCTGTGAGCTTGCTGAATAATCAGCTGCATAATCCATTACGATCTTGCCAACGTTTGTAGCCTTCTTTGTACGGTCAAAATTCATACCACGACGAGCGAGGAAGTTACCTCTTGAAACCTGTGCGCTCCACTCTGTGTTGAATGTACCGCCTTCGCCGAGAGTCATAGAACCGCTTCCGCCTGTGTTATCGAGCCATATCTCATAGCTATAGCCGTTAACGTTATCTTCAGCGTGTCTGTTTGTACCGTTACCAACAGTATATGTCTTACCGCTTGGTACGTAAGGAGTCTTAGTTGTAGTTGTAACGACTCTTGTTGTAGTAGTAGTCTTCTTAGTAGTTGTAGTAGTAGTAACGATCTTGAGGTTGCTTGACCAGCTCTCAGGGAGCTTTGAAGTTAAACCTAAGAGGAACTTCTGGATAACCAGAGCGTCGTTTGCGGTAATACCGCCGCCAGCTTCGCTAACATCTGCGTTATAGAGACCAGCACCTGTGATCTGATACTTGTTTGGATTAGCGAGTGCCTGCATGATGTATACAACGTCACTCATGTCAACGCCGCCGTCGCCGTTAACATCGCCCCACTTTGTAACCTTAGCTGCAAATGCTTCCTTAGGATCCTGAACAGGAATAGGAGCAGTTGTAGTAGTTGTTACAACAGGCTTTGTTGTAGTTGTTGTTACAACTTCTTTCTCAATTTCAGCAGCCTTCTTATCGAGGATATTGATAATATCCTTGTAGAACGACTTAGGCTGATAGTTGTTAAATGGAAGTGGTGAACCACCGTTCTCACGATATCTCCAGCTTCTCTCATCAGTTGTACCCCAGAGAGTTACGCATGAGATGCTCTTGTAGTTATCAGCAAGTACCTGGAAGATCTGTGGGTAGAGCTTATCATTTGTACCTGTGCTGTTTGTGATATCAAGCTCAGTTACCTGAACATCAAGGCCGAGGCTTGCAAACTTCTGAAGTGCCTTCTCGTAATCACTTGATGAAGGATATCTTGAATCAAGGTGAGACTGCATACCGATACCGTCGATATAGTCACCTGTTGCCATGATCTTCTTAGCCATGTTGTAGAGATCATTGGTCTTAGCGCTCATGTACTCATTGTAATCATTGAGGTAGAGCTTTGTCTCGGAAGGAGCATAGGTTCTTGCATACTTGAATGCATTAAGTACGAAGCTGTCATCTCCGTAAACTCTCATCCAGCCCGAGTTGCTGCCCGGTCTCATTCCGCCGCCGTCGTTAACGAAAAGCTCGTTACATACGTCGTAAGAATGGAGCTGAAGTCTTGGATAATTCTTCTTGATCTCGCTGAAAGTATTCTTTATCATACTCTCAAGACGCTTGTTCATTCTATCCTTGGAAACGTCTCTGCCGTTCTCCTGGAAGAGTGAGTTAGGAGTCTGGCTGTACCATACGAAGGTATGACCACGAACACCGATTCCGTTCTGCTCTGCGAACTTGAGGATCGAATCTGCATTTCTGAGGCTGATATTTACGTTATCGCCGTTTACACCTGTTATGATCTGTTCCGGCTTCATTTCGTTTTCACAGGTAAGTGAGTTGTAGTTCTTCTTGATGAATGCCTGTGCCTGAGCGTTACCGATCTCATAGCCGCTTACAGAAGTACCGAGTCTGAATAACGGACCTGCGTGATCCTTGAATCCGTCGCCGCCCTTCTGATATGTGTAGTTAAGGTTCTGGTGACCTGTTGTTGGACCAGGTGTAACAGGAATCTTAGGATCATCTACTCCCGGATCAGAAGCTGAAACTGTTCCCTTACCTGTTACAACAGATGAAGCCTTACCAGCCTTAGAAACCTGGACTGCGTCAATATAGAAATCACAAAGATCGCCTGAATCCTGTGGTGTCTCGATGTAAAGGATAAGATCGCCGCTGTTATCAGGAATTGTGAACTTTGTATTCTCAAGCTTTGTCCACTCGCCGCTCTTAGCATCAGCTGTAGCGATCTGTGTATAAGAAGCACCGTCGCCGTCGCCCTGCTGGAGTGACATCTGCATTGTTGCAGTGCTGCCTGAATTCTGGAGAACAGCTGTACTGAAGCTGTATGTCTGACCGGGAACGAATGCACTTGAATCGAGTGGGATAGCACAGCCGTTCCACTCCTGTGTTCTGCCTGAAACATAGAGTGACTTGCTGCCGTCATAGTAGTTAGCTGTATCAGTATCAACTGAAGCAGATCCTCTGCCTGACCACTTACCAGCTCCACTCTCGAAGTTGTTTGTGAAGTAGTCACCGTTTCCGTCAGGCTCTACTGTAGGTGTTACAACAACCGGATCATTACCCGGATCCGGATCAGGTGTAGAAGAACCTGTATAAACCTTTACGCTCTTTACGTTTGCAGAACCGTTTGATCTGTAACCTTCGATATTAAGTGAAACTTCATAAAGAGTACCTGACATATCGAGACCCTTCTGTGACCAAGCATCGAAGTGCTTAGATACATCGATAGTGCCCTTCATGTAGTTTGTTGTATTGTTTCTTGAACCACTTGTCTGGCGAATGCTCCAGTACTGTGGGAAAGTCTTTGTACCTTCGATAGAAGGCTGATTGTAACGCATTGTCTTAGCGATCTCATAAGAGTTGCCGTTGATAGTTACGTTGCCCTTTCTCTCGCCATCATTTCCTGGTGGTCTCCAGTCGCCCCATCCTTCAACGATGTAATATTCCATCAAAGGATTTCTTGTCCATCCGTAAACACACATATAGGAATTTCCTCTTGGTGTGTACTCAACATCATATGTAAGGGTGATGTTGCCGAATGCCTTGTAGTTTTTCTTCTGGCTGTCGAAATTCTTACCCATACGAGCCAAGAAGTTTTCGATACCGCTCCATGAACAAGTAAAGTTGCCTGCACCTGGCTGCATTGAAACATTACCAGTATAATTCTGGTTCCACATCTCATAATCGTAGCCGCCGATATTACCTGTTACCTGCTGGTCAGCAGCGTGTACAACAGGAATAGCAGGAACACTTGAAGCGACCATCAGTGCTGTAACACTTGCACTAACGAGCTTCTTGAAGATGCTCTTTTTCATGTTGATCATTCCTCACTTTCATTACGTTATAATAATGATTTCCTCAACTAAGGATAAGCGCAAAAGCACTAAGCCTGCTTTTGTGTCCCTCCTTTTCCTTAGCTTCTGTCTATATTTTATTACTTTTCTGTGAACTATTCAAGTCAAAATTTGCTAACAATTTTTGGGCTTGCTCATTTTTTGCTCTTTTTGTACAGTTTTATCTTCATATATTGCGCATTTTTATACATTCTACTATCAACTGGCTGTTTATAGGCGTTTTTCGCTATATATCGGCGTTTACATATAGTATTTTCAGCCTTTTTTATTACTGTTTTGTGCCTGTTTTTCGTGCCACTTATATAACATTTAGTGCACAAAAATCTCTGGTAATGGGGCATGATTTTTCACATTTCGGGCACGATTGGCAGTACAATTTATTATTTTAACCATGAGTTGTTCTACTTATTATAATATAAAACTATTCTCCTGACACATAATACCATTCTTCGTAAGTATATACAATCGTCAGCAGTTTTTCATGTCATTTTCACCAAATTTTTCTAAACCTCTTTATTTTTTAAGCGAAAGTGTTATAATATAAATAAGTGTTCAAACTGATTTATGAGGGGATAATGATGGATTCTGACAAAATTATAAAAATCGCTGTTGTTGTATCTGCTCTTGATGAAGAGTATCAATATAACATTATAAGAGGTATAAACAGATTTGCACATGAAGAAAAGCTGAATATATCTTATTTTGCAGCATTCGGCGGAATGGTATCAAGCAAAAGATTCGATCTCGGCGAATACAGTATCTATAATCTCATAGACTATTCTAAATTTGACGGTGTCCTTCTTATGTTGAACACCTTCGGCGATGCTGACATGAGAGAAAAGATTGCAACAAGGATCAAAAATGCAAACAAACCGACTGTTGTGTTTGAAAGTAAGGAAAATGAGGAGTTTTATGATATATGCATCGATAACTTCTCTGTCATGAAGAACCTTGTCAACCATATTATAAAATTTCACGGTGCAAAAACGCTCAACTGTATAACAGGTCCGCTCGCTAATCCCGAGGCTAAGGATCGATATGACGCATTTTGTGCCGCAATGGAAGAAAACGGGCTTGAAGTAGATCAAAACAGAGTATTTTACGGCAATTTCCGCAGCTATGACGGCAAACAGGCTATAGACAAGTTTGCCGAGTCCGAGTTGCCGATGCCCGATGCTATAATATGCGCAAATGACAGTATGGCGCTCACTGCTGTTTCGTCACTTGAAAAACTGGGATATAAAGTCCCTGACGATGTTATGGTCACAGGCTTTGACAATACCTTCAACGCGAGGAACTCGTTCCCTGCACTGACGACTGTAAAGCGTCCTCTGGTGCAGGCAGGATATATGGCTTGCAGCCTGTTGTTCGACCTTATAAAAGGTATACCCCACCCACGAAGCATTACTCTTGAGGCTACCCCCGTGTTCTCCGACAGCTGCGGCTGTTCCGCAGAAACTCCCGACAATCTGAAGGAATACAAAAAACGTACATACAGACAGATCGAGAACACAAATAATAATATACACGCCCTGAACCGTCTTACAGCCGGTCTTGCAGAAGCCGAAACCGCTTCTGCCGCTTATCATGTCCTGAAAGAGTGTATATGCGACCTCGAACTTGACAAATTCTGCCTGTGCCTGTCAGAAAACTGGCAAGACTCTTTTTCTGTTACCCACCCTGTTTTCAATGAGTCAAGCTACTCCACATATATGACATCCCCGTTTATCTGGGATAAGGGCAAATGCCGCGGAAAACTGCTTTTCAAAAGCAGAGATATGTACCCTGAAGGCTTTGGCGAGGGCGGTGATATAAGCTATTTTCTGCCTCTGCACTTCAGTGACCGCTGTCTCGGATATTACATAATCACTAATAGCGATTTCCCGACTTCAAGTCTGCTCTGTCATACTCTCACGATGAACCTGAGCAACTCTATCGAGAATATCCGCAAGCTCTACCACCTCAACAAGGCTATGGACGAGCTTAATCGTCTTTATGTAATAGATCCGCTGTGCAGCATCTACAACCGCAACGGTTTTATGAACATTACTGAAGATATGTTCAGGGAATGTGTCGCCAATCAAACTAAGATAATGATAAGCTTTATCGATATGGACGGTCTGAAATTCATCAACGACAACTACGGTCATAACGAAGGCGATTTCGCTATTCAGCGCCTCGCAGGAGTCATACGCGAATGCTGTAGCACAAAATATATATGTGCAAGATTCGGCGGAGATGAGTTCGTAGTGTTCGGCACCAACGTTCAGGAAAGCGATGCTGATGACCTTTCAAGACGTTTCAATGAAGCGCTGAAAAATATCAACGACATCATCCAGAAGCCCTATACTATTTCGGCAAGTATCGGCAGCATAATCACTGTTGCCCAAAGCTCTGATACGCTTTACAGTATCATAAATCAGGCTGATGACAAGATGTACGAAAGAAAAAAGGAAAGAAAAATGGCTCGTAGGAACGAGTCGGTTTAATGAAGCCGCTGCTGTTGCAGCGGCTTTCTGTTTGTCAATAGCCCTGTTTTGGGAACGTTGAGGACGGTGTGGGTGTTCAGCGACACCTCTGCAAAGCAGAAACACCGACCGAACCGAAAGGTGAGAACGTCCCCTACATATGGTTCATGTTACGTGTTATGCACCCCACGGGCGGCGGAACGCCGCCCCTACAGGCTAACAGCTAAGGGCTAAGGGCTCACGGGCGCACGGAATGTTCCCCTACAGCTCGGAGATTTTTAGTCGCATCGGGGCTTGCGGACCGCCAAAGGCAGCCCCTACAAAAAAACTTACGTAGAATAGCCAAATTGTAGGGACTGGCATTCCCAACAGCCCCTTGTTCTGCAATAGGATTTGTCTTTTTTGACATTCTCGAATCCGCACTTCATATTATCTCAGCAACAAAATATTTCGTTATGTTAGTTATTTCTAATGTCATTGATACAATCATTTTTGTTAGTTGCTACAAATATCTTTTACAAAAATTGACACGCAGTAATAATGATGATATAATATTATTGTTAGCGTTTTCTAACACATAATCATTTCAGCAGGCTCCTTTCGGTTTTTGGGATAAAGTGCGATGTTCATGCATACATGAGCCTGCTCTGTCAATAATGTTAATGCTTTCATTTGCCGCCGAACATTGCTCTCTCACGGTAGTCATCAAGCCATACTGCGTTATCCCCAACGTAATCACTGTCGTGAGCTATTGATCGTTCCGCCGCAAGATAAAGCCGACAACATTAAATATATAATACGGAGGAAAATATGGACTATTTAGAAATTGAAAAAGTTGTAGGTCGTGAGATCCTCGACTCCCGTGGAAATCCAACCGTTGAAGCTGAGATCACTCTCGCTGACGGAACTGTTGCAAGAGGTACTGCTCCAAGCGGCGCTTCAACAGGTGAATTTGAAGCACTTGAACTCCGCGACGGCGGTGAACGCTATCTCGGTAAGGGCGTAAAAAAGGCAGTTGAGAATATCAACACTGTTATCGCTGAAACTATCACAGGTATGGACGCTTCCGACATCTACGCTGTTGATGCCGCTATGATAAAAGCTGACGGAACCAAGGACAAATCAAAGCTCGGCGCAAACGCTATCCTTGCCGTTTCTATCGCCTGTGCAAGAGCAGCCGCAGCTTCACTCGATATCCCGCTTTATCGCTTCCTCGGCGGTATTCAGGGAACAAAGCTCCCTGTACCTATGATGAATATTCTCAACGGCGGTGCTCATGCCGACAGCGCTGTTGATACACAGGAATTCATGATAATGCCTGTAGGAGCTCCTTCATTCAGTGAAGCTCTCCGCTGGTGTGCAGAGGTATTCCACACACTGAAAAAGCTAATCAAGGACATGGGCGACGTTACAGCTGTAGGCGACGAAGGCGGCTTTGCTCCTAACAAGCTCACAAGCGATGAGGAAGCTATCGAAAAGATCCTCGAAGCTGTCAAGGCAGCAGGTTTTGAGCCTGGTAAGGACTTTATGATCGCTATGGACGCTGCTTCCTCTGAGTGGAAGAGCGAAAAGGGCAAGGGCTTCTACAAGCAGCCAAAGAGCGGCAAGGAGTTCACTTCAGATGAGCTTATTGCTCACTGGGAAGCTCTCGTTGACACGTACCCGATAATCTCTATTGAAGACGGTCTTGACGAGGAGGACTGGGAAGGCTGGCAGAAGATGACAGCTAAGATCGGTCACAAGGTACAGCTGGTCGGTGACGATCTCTTCGTTACAAATACAGAGCGTCTTTCAAAGGGTATCGCCCTCGGTGCAGGAAACTCTATCCTCATCAAGCTTAACCAGATCGGTTCTGTTTCCGAGACACTCGAAGCTATCAAAATGGCTCACAAGGCTGGATATACAGCTATTTCTTCACACCGCTCAGGTGAAACTGCTGATACAACTATCGCTGATCTCGCAGTTGCGCTCAACACCTGCCAGATAAAGACAGGTGCTCCTTCACGTTCTGAGCGTGTTGCTAAATATAACCAGCTCCTCCGTATTGAAGAGCAGCTTGGTGCTTCCGCTTGCTATCCAGGCATGGGAGCTTTCAACGTTAAAAAGTGATCTTCACGAACTTTCCTGCTGTAAAACTGCCTGTACTCCATGTACAGGCAGTTTTTATGTATAGTTATTTCATCCGTAAATAATCGTTTGTCATTCCATTTATTTTTATATAACAACCAATAAATCAAAATAAAAAATGTTACTTTTCACTATTGACAACCTTGCATAGAAATGATATAATACTTGTGAAATATTCGTTTGGCGAATATAAGAAAAAAAGAGTTTTAAGAAAAAGAGTTTTTAAGAAAAAGAGTTTTTAAGAAAAAGAGTTTTAAGAAAAAAGAGTTTTAAGAAAAAGAGTTTTTAAGAAAAAGAGTTTTAAGAAAAAAGAGTTTTAAGAAAAAAGAGTTTTAAGAAAAAAGAGTTTTAAGAAAAAAGAGTTTTTAAGAAAAAAGAGTTTTTAAGAAAAAGAGTTTTAAGAAAAAAGAGTTTTAAGAAAAAAGAGTTTTAAGAAAAAAGAGTTTTAAGAAAAAAGAGTTTTTAAGAAAAAAGAGTTTTTAAGAAAAAGAGTTTTTTAAGAAAATGTTCTCAAGTTTTTTAATTAATTGTTACATAATCGCCGAATGAACATATTATAACTTTTTCAAGGAGCACTAATTTGTTTCTTAAAATAATGAAAAAACTCAAATTTTTGCTCCTTATTTTTAAGGAGGTCAAAATTATGAAGCGCATAATAGCGTTTTTTAAAGATTTTATAAAAAATCATTCTTTTGGCAAAGGCATTACATCAACTAATGCAACAGCTAGCAACTTTAATAATCCGTCGTTTACGGTCAATGTGAATATCGGCGGTAATATAAATATAAGTTGTTCAGACTCTCCAAAAGAGATCACAAGCACTAATTATGCATCAAATGCATTTAGTGAATAATAAACATAATTCTTCAGTGTATAAATCACACTGAAGAAAACATACAATAACAAGACCTCTTATGGCAATATTATACCATAAGAGGTCTTGTTATTGTTTTTTACTGGTACAATTAATTTCGTCAAGGGACGATCATTTATGCTTTCCTGAATCCTAAACACTGCACTGTCGCAATAGTATTTCCAAGCTCGTCCTTTATTTCAACATTGTAACAGCATATCGTTCTGCCGTCTTTCACGAGCTTCGCTTCCGCGATTATACGCTCTGTCTTTGGCACACCTATAAACGAAGCGTCGCAGTTTATTCCCACAACACCGGGCTGCTGCCAGTTTGAAGCAACTGCAAAGGCAAAATCGGCAAGAGTGAAGTATACTCCTCCCATAACTCCGCCCATAGCATTTTTATGATGCTCGTTTATAACAACGCTTACCTTTGAATAGTGGTCGCCTATCTCATCGATAACAGCTCCCATTTCTGTTGCAAAGCGGTCGTTTCTGAATAATTCACGTACCTTTTCAAGTGTTTCGATATCAGCCATAATTACCTCCTGTTTTCGTATTCGTTTCTGAGAATTGAAAAATAATGTCTGCCGACGTACTCACCGTCCATGTAGAAATAGTCCCTGAGAGTGCCTTCGTAAGTCAAGCCGCACTTCTCGATAACTTTTCTCGACGGAACATTTATAGTCTTGCAACATATCTGGACTTTATGCAGGTTCATTTTGTCAAAGCCGAAGGCAATAACGGCTTTTGCAGCTTCTGTGGCATATCCCCTGCGCTGAAACTCCTGACCGATACAGTACTCTATCTCAGCAAAATTGTTCTTGCTGTCAACGAGAAAATACGCTATCTGACCGATGCACTCGCCTGTCTCTTTGCCGATGACAGCCCAGCGGTAATAGTCCTCACGGGAATAGTTTCCGATGTACTTTTCAAGCAAGCCGTTGACTTCTTCTTTTGTATGATAAGTCGGCTCGGCGTACATGGTCTGAACTTTTTCGTCGCTTGCCCAATTTCTGAAAACTGCGTCACAGTCAGCATATTCAAAGCGTCGGAGTATTAGTCGTTCTGTTTCAATTGTCTGTGTTCCTGTGTGTGGCAGCATATTTCATTCTCCTTAATAAATTTCCCCCTCGCTATGAGGGGGATATCTGTCTTATACAAGCTGTGACATATCATAGAGTCCGGCCGGCTTATCCTTGAGGAAAACGGCTGCATTTACAGCACCTGCCGCAAAAACGGTCTTTGATGCTGCAGAATGAGAAAGTGTGATAACTTCGTCATTTCCGGCAAAAATAACGTCGTGCTCGCCGACGATCGTGCCGCCGCGGATAGAGTGCATACCTATCTCCGACTTTTCACGCTTCTGACGGCGAGAATGGCGATCGTAAACATAATGCTTTGAGTTGTCAAGAGTCTCGTTGATAGCATTTGCGAGCATGATAGCAGTTCCGCTCGGAGCATCTATCTTCTGATTGTGGTGCTTTTCAACTATTTCGATATCGAACTGATCTCCAAGAACAGCAGCCGCCTTCTTGGCAAGCTCTACAAGGAGATTGATACCGAGAGACATATTGAATGTAAAGAATACAGGTATCTGCTGTGCAGCGGCTTTTATCTTAGCAGTCTGCTCATCGCTGTAGCCTGTTGAACCAATAACGAGCGGTGTACCTGTAGAGAGGCAGTAATCAAGCAGGCTGTCAAGAAGAGCAGGATTGGAAAAATCTATGATAACATCTGGCTTTACGGGAAGCTGTGCAGGAGTTTCAACTATCGGGAAATCCGCATACTGCTTTGTATAGAGATCAACGCCGCCCACAGTTTTGCAGTCGTCGCGTTCTTCTATGCAGGCATTGATATTTTTGCCCATTTTTCCGTTAGCGCCGCAAATAACAATATTTGTCATATTTTACACTTCCTTTATTTAAGATCCGGAATGCTTAATTATTTAATGAGGTTATGCTTTTCGAGTACAGCCCAGAGCTTAGCCTTATGGTCGCCTGTCATCTCGCAGAGCGGCAGACGGCATGGACCTGCATTCCAGCCGATCATATTCATAGCTTCCTTTACAGGGATAGGATTTACCTCAATGAAAAGATCGTTGATAAGATCAAGGTACTCGAGCTGGAGCTTCATAGCCTCTGCAAAATTGTTGTCGAGGCAGAGCTGCACCATATCGTGCATTTCCTTTGGTATAACGTGAGATGCAACGGAAATAACACCCTTTCCGCCCAGTGACATTACAGGAACGACCATATCATCGTTTCCGCTGTAAATATCGATATCGTCGCCGCACTCAGCCATAAGCTTTGCAACGTAGCTGATATTGCCGCTTGCTTCCTTGATAGCAGCGATATTCTTGTGCTTAGCAAGCTCCTTAACAGTTGCAACATCGAAAGCGCAGCCTGTTCTGCTTGGAACATTGTAAAGGATTATCGGGATATTTACGGCATCTGCAATAGCAGTAAAGTGTGCGATAAGCCCCTTCTGTGTAGTCTTGTTGTAATAAGGTGTAACGTGGAGAAGAGCGTCTGCACCTGCTGCTTCAGCTTCCTTTGAAAGCTCTACAGCATAGCGTGTATCGTTGCTTCCTGCACCTGCAATAACAGGAACTCTGCCTGCAACGTGCTTTACAGCGAACTTGATGCAATCGAGGTGCTCATCATCGGTCATAGTAGCAGATTCGCCGGTAGTGCCGCAGATAACGACAGCATCTGTGCCATTTTCGATCTGGTCGTCAATGATACGTGCCAGCTCGTCATAATTTATAGAACCGTCGCTGTGCATAGGAGTTATAATAGCTACAGCAGCGCCTGTAAAAATAGTGTTCTTCATCTCTTTGTTCCTTTCATAAACTTGAAAAGTAGGGAACGCCGCCCTCGGCGTTCCATTGTACCGTTATGATAATAATAGCTTTGGGACGTCGAGGACGCCGTCCCCTACATTTGTTCTGCAAAGCTTATTTGATTTAAACGAGGAACGCAAAAAGCAGCGTTTCTCCATGACATACAAGCAGGATAATTAAGATCGTAGTGGCTGACGTCCTCGACAGCCCTTTGAACAGTATCAATATTCTGCTTTTATTCATATTGCGGAACGCCGAGGGCGGCGTTCCCTGCATTTATGTGCTGTAAGCGAAAGCAGATAATGCCCTTTGTATAGAGTGAGCGAGTTTACGAGCGACAACGTGGAAGCCCGCGGTGGCTCACCGCTTAATCAAAGTAGCCCTTAGCTGCAAGGAGTTCAGCAAGAAGAACTCCGCCGCCTGCTGCACCTCTGAGTGTATTATGTGAAAGGCATACGAACTTATAATCGTACTGTGTATCCTCACGGAGACGACCTGTTGATACTGCCATACCGCCTTCGAGGTTTCTGTCAAGCTTAGCCTGTGGACGATCGTTTTCCTCAAAGTAGTGAATGAACTGCTTAGGAGCGCTTGGAAGCTCGAGTTCCTGCGGAACGCCCTTGAAGTCAGCCCAGAGCTTGAGGATCTCTTCCTTGGAAGGCTTGTTCTCAAAGCTTACGAATACAGCTGCTGTATGGCCATCGGAAACAGGAACACGGAGGCACTGTGTTGTGATATTCGGAGCTGTAGCCTTAACGATCTCATTGCCCTTGATCTCGCCCCATACCTTTAATGGCTCCTGCTCGGATTTTTCCTCCTCGCCGCCGATGTAGGGGATAAGGTTATCTACCATTTCAGGCCATGTCTCAAAGTTCTTGCCTGCGCCTGAGATAGCCTGATAAGTACAAGCGAGAACGTTCTTCAGACCGAACTTTCTGAGTGGGTGAAGTGCAGGAACATAGCTCTGGATAGAGCAGTTAGACTTAACTGCGATAAAGCCTCTCTTTGTACCGAGTCTCTCACGCTGAGCCTTGATGATCTCGATGTGGTCAGGGTTTATCTCCGGTACTACCATAGGAACATCAGGTGTGAATCTGTGAGCGGAGTTATTTGAAACGATAGGGCACTCAGCCTTAGCGTATGCTTCTTCGAGAGCCTTGATCTCGTCCTTCTTCATATCAACTGCACAGAAGCAGAAATCTACCATGCCTGCGATCTTATCGATATCTTTTGTAGCGTCCATGAGGATCATATCCTTCATAGCGGCAGGCATCGGAACAGCCATCTTCCAGCGGCTTCCTGCTGCCTGTTCATATGTCTGACCTGCGCTTCTTGGTGAAGCTGCAAGCACCTTAACATTGAACCATGGGTGATTTTCGAGCAGAGTTGCAAATCTCTGTCCTACCATACCCGTTGCGCCTATAATACCTACATTATACTGTTTCATATTGACTTCTCCTTAAAAAAAATTGCATAAAAAAACAAAAACCGGTTGCAAACCGGCTCATCATGCGTTATAATAGAAATGTTGACATATCATAGAATAAATATGCCGATAGCTCTCCATCAAAAGCATGATGACAGCTGCAAGCCTGTTCAGCATACAGCCAGAACTGAATTTACCAAAGACAGTCCTTCGGCGGCATTGCCTTTCGCTGAACACCATCGGACGGGTCGTCCCGTGTGCAGGTACTTATCGCAGCCGCGCCTCTACCTTGTTTACTATAATAGCACTTTAACTTTCTGTTGTCAATACATTCTTGAAATTTTATTCTCGCAAATTATAACTTTTTGCAGAATAAGACCGTACAGCCATGCCTTTGCCGATACGACCGCCAAAGGCTGAGATCAATTCAAAGGAGCAAATATGTTCAAACTTTTAAAAACTGACAATAAAGCCCGACGCGGTACTTTCGAGACCGTCCACGGCACATTCCAGACCCCGTGTTTTATGAACGTCGGTACTGCCGCAGCTATCAAGGGCGGTATCTCATCAGTTGATCTGAAAGGTCTGAAAACTCAGGTCGAGCTGTGTAACACCTATCATCTTCATCTTCGTCCGGGCGACCATATTGTCAAGCAAATGGGCGGACTTCACAAGTTCATGAACTGGGATAAGCCCATTCTCACCGACAGCGGCGGATTTCAGGTGTTCTCACTGGCAAAGCTGAGAAAGATCAAGGAGGAGGGCGTTTACTTCGCCTCGCATATCGACGGTCATCGCATATTCATGGGACCTGAGGAAAGTATGCAGATACAGTCCAATCTCGCCTCGACCATCGCAATGGCTTTTGATGAATGTATCGAAAATCCCTCCCCTTATAAATATGTCGCCGACTCTATCGAGCGCACTACTCGCTGGCTAATACGCTGCAAGGAGGAAATGCAGCGCCTCAACAGCCTGCCCGATACCATAAACAAGCACCAGTTGCTTTTCGGCATCAATCAGGGCTCGACCTTCGACGATCTCCGCATAAAACACATGGAGGACATAGCTAAGCTCGACCTTGACGGTTACGCTATAGGCGGTCTTGCCGTGGGAGAAGCTACCGAGGAAATGTACCGCATCATCGACGTAGTTGAACCCTTCATGCCCGTAAACAAGCCCCGTTACCTCATGGGTGTGGGAACTCCTTCCAATATAATCGAAGCCGTTGCACGCGGAGTCGATATGTTCGACTGCGTAATGCCAAGCCGTAATGCCCGTCATGCCACTGTTTTCACATGGAGCGGTATAATGCACCTCGGCAATAAGTGCTACGAGACCGACCCGCGTCCCGTTGATGAGCAGTGCGACTGCCCGACCTGCCGCAATTTCAGCCGTGCTTATATCCGCCACCTTTTCAAGGCAAATGAACAGCTCGCAGGCAGACTTGCAGTTCAGCACAATCTCTATTTCTACAACACACTTACCGAAAAGATACGCGAAGCTATCGACGAGGATCGCTTTGAGCAGTTCCGCGGAAAATATTCCGAACTTCTCGCTGCAAGAATATAATAATTATTACGGCAACGCGCCGGATTACGGAGTTTATATGAATACCTTTCTGTTTATTCTTATGTTTGTGGTCTCAGTTGCAGTGACCGCAGTTTTCCTTCAGGAGACAAAATGCAACTTAAACGGCTCTGAAAGACCTGAAAAAAAGCTGAAAAATATCCGCGGCATTGCACGGGGAGCTGCGATAATACTCATATTCACAGCTATCGCAGAAGCTCTCGGCATTATAAAATGCGATACTTATGACGGTGCATTCACTTTCCTCGGAGCGTCCGCAGGTCTTTTGTTCCTGATCTGCACTTTGAACAGGAAAAAGAAGTATCACACAGCCGTTACTGCTGTTAAAGCAATACTTCTCGCATCGATACTTGAAGTAACACTGTTCAATATTCCTACTTTCCGTATGTGGTTCGGAGATTACGGCGAAATGAGCTTCTCAGCTGATGAGATAAGCTCAGAGGAGGCTGATGTCCGCCAGGGAAGCACCGATATTGCTGCTGTAGGATCCCGCACCACTATCTTCACATTTGAGGGACTCAACGAGGAAATAGCCAATGTGTCTCTCGACGTAGATTTCGGAAGAAACACTAAGGCTGCTCAGATCTCAATTGACGCAATGGACGTTACAAGAACGACCGATTACCGCCCTGCTATCGCAAAGGGACTTGTCGTCAGGGACAAGCCGCATTCAAGTTATATCCAGCTCCACCTGTCAGGCAATGTCAGCAATATGAAGGTGGCTGTCACACCTCTTGACGAAGGTGTAGCCTACATAAAGAGCATTACCTTCAACCACCAGATACCTATGGATATATCATGGATGAGATTTCTGCTGATAGTATTCGGCATCTGCTTCTGGGATCTCATGATGAACAGCAAGATAATGAAGCGCAGCTTCTCACAGAACGGCAGGATCTGCCACAACGCTGCTGTCATCATCACCGATATAGCCTGTATCGCAGCAATTGCCATAACCTTCATAAAGCTTGATACTACTTCTATCACCAATATAATGTCACGTAAAAGCGGCAATCAGATGACTCAGGAGCTTGTTGACGCTTTTGAACACGGCAGCACTCATCTCCTTGATGCTCCTAAGGAAGAGCTTAACAGCTTCCCTACCCCTTATGACAGCGACGCTCTTGATGCAGCAGGTATCCCCTATAACTGGGATCACGTTTACTTCAATGAGCAGTACTTCAGCTACTACGGAATAGCTCCTGTGGTACTGGTTTTCCTGCCGTATCACCTTATAACGGGATATTACTTCCCTGACGCGATAGCAGTTCTCCTGTTCGCGCTCATAGGTATACTCGGTCTTACCAAGCTCTACATGGAGTTTGTACACAAGCTATTCCCGAAAACTCCGACGGGACTTGTTATAGCAGGTCTTATCCTGATACAGACAGTCAGCGGAGTATGGTTCAGCATCGGCAGACCTCATTTCTATGAAATAGCTATGTCAGCAGGATTTGCAACCCTCACATGGGCTGTATACTTCATGTTCCGCGCTGATATCATAGGAACAGGCAAGATATCCCTTGCAAAGACTGCTATCTCATCACTGTTCTTCGCTGTCGCAGTTCTCTGCCGTCCAACACTGGTGCTTTACTGCATTACAGCTGCACTTTTCATGATATACGCAATGCCAAGAGCTGCGGCTAACGTAAAAAAAAGCAGTACAAAGCTCTTTACTCCTGCAAGTACACGCTATCTGCTCTGTGCTCTGCTTCCGATGGTCTGCATAGGTCTTGTTCAGATGTGGTACAACTATGACCGTTTCGGTTCACCATTTGAATTCGGAATACAGTATTCCCAGACTATCAACGACTTTACAAAAACTCAGTTCCACCCTCGTCTTTCATGGGTAGCTATTTACAACTATTTCTTCAATCCGCCAAGATTCTCGGCAGAATACCCTATAATCAGTACTGAGTTCCAGTTCATGAGCGCAGGCGGCTATTTCTATGCCGACCTTAACTCTACAAGAAATACATCAGGACTTTTCTTCCTTGCGCTTCCTATGTTCACTTACCTTCTTTCAGGAAAAGCACTGAAAAATATCCGCGGAAGAAAGAACAAACTGATAAAATCGGCATATATTGCTTTACCATGTCTGATAATCCCCTTCGGGATCGTTGCTTCTGTATGGGAAAGCGGATATGCTGTACGCTATATGACTGACTTCGCATGGCAGTCGCTGCTCGGAGCTTATACCCTCCTCTTCTTCATCTACAGCAGACTCACAGATCAGACCAAGAAAAAACTCGTTTTCGCTTTCATGTATATCTCAGTAATGTGGGGACTCGTTGTCGCAGGAGTTCAGGAATTCAATCAGGCTTTCCGCTTTGATGAATACACAATGGATCACCCCGAAATGGCGTATGAAGTACAGAGAATGTTAGCATTCTGGACTTGATCCAAATGCATAAGCCGACAAATCAAATCAAAGGAGATCATAATATAAATGGAACTTCTGAAATCAGATTTCTACTACGACCTTCCCGAGGAGCTCATCGCGCAGACTCCTATCGAGCCGCGAAACGCTTCCCGCATGATGTGCGTAGACCGCACCACGGGTGCAATAACTCACGACCACTTCTATAATCTATGCGATCACCTCAAAGAAGGTGACTTGCTGGTAATGAACGATTCGCGTGTTATCCCTGCCAGACTTTACGGCGAAAAGATAGGTAACCAGACCTTTATCGAATTCCTCCTTCTCGAACAGAAGGGCGATAAGCTCTGGGAGATCATCTGCCGCCCGGGCAAAAAAGCCAAAGTCGGTACCCGCTTCTCATTCGGCGGCGGAAGACTTATTGCCGAAGTCGTCGAAGTCAAGGATGACGGCAACCGTCTTGTACAGTTCCAGTGTGAAGGAAATTTCTTCACAGCACTGGAAGATGTGGGACAAATGCCGCTTCCGCCATATATCAAGGCAAAACTTGAAAACCGTGAGCGCTATCAGACCGTTTACTCAAAAGAGCTCGGTTCGGCAGCCGCTCCCACAGCAGGTCTGCACTTCACTCCCGAAATGCTGGACGACCTGCGCTCACGCGGTATAAAAACCGCATTCGTAACGCTGCACGTCGGTCTCGGAACTTTCCGCCCGGTCAAGGAGGACAATGTTCTCGACCACAAAATGCATAGCGAACACTATTTCCTGCCAAAGGAAACCGCTGACATGATAAATGAGACAAAGAAAAACGGCGGCAGAGTCATCGCGGTCGGTACTACTACCTGCCGAACTCTCGAAAGTGTTGCGAGCTTTTACGGTGACATCTCCGAACATGAGGGATATACTGACATATTTATCTATCCCTCCTATCAGTTTAAGTGTATTGACGGATTAATAACTAATTTTCATTTGCCTGAGAGCACACTTATCATGCTTGTATCAGCTTTCATGGGGTATGATAATACAATGAATGCCTACAAGACAGCCGTTGAAGAAAAATACCGTTTCTTCAGCTTTGGCGACAGTATGTGCATACTCTGAAAAAACACGTATATGAAGGAGATATAAAGAAATGACTGAACACAATGTTTGTGACTTTTTTAAAGGTATAATCGATACCGAAGAAGGACCTATCGTAATGTGCAACCTTGATTACAGGGTAATATACGAAAACCCTGCCGCTATGAGATACTATGCACCTGTAACCCCTATTACAGGTAAACTGCTCGAAACTCTCATGGACGAGGAGATGATGAGCAAGGTTCGCATGAGCGTTGAATGGTTCAAGGAGGATAAGAAGAACAGCAGAGTATTCGCTTTCCACGACAAGACAAACAACATGGATCTGTATATCCTCGCAATAAGAGATATAGACGGAAACCTCATGGGCTTCTACGGCCGCCGCGAAGACCGTAATCCCGATCCCGGCAAGGAATTCGACCTTGACTGATGTACTACGTCTACATTCTTAAATGTGAGGGTGAACTGCTCTATACAGGTATAACCAACGATGTCTCACGCCGTATGGACGAACACTTCGGCAGATCCGAAAAATGTGCAAAGTTCACCCGTTCACATAAAGCACAGTCTCTGGAAGCACTCTGGAGCTGCGAAAACCGAAGTCTTGCTTCAAAACTTGAATACCGCATAAAACAGCTGTCTAAACCGAAAAAGCTCAGGCTTATCGGCGATAACAGCTGCTTTTCGCAATTTTTAGGAGAAGAAACAGCAGCGCTCTATAAACGCGAAGCTTTATGATAAGGAGTACCATATGTACGAAAATAAGACCGATGACCTCCCTGTAAAAGCTGTCCTTGCCTGTGTGGATACAGGCGAATTCGACGCAGAGGTCTCAATAAATGAGCTGGCTGAACTGGCTGCGACCGCCAATGCGGAAGTGGTCGGAACTATCATACAAAAGCGCCCTGCCTACGATCCTGCTACCTGTATGGGCGCAGGCAGACTGGAAGAACTGAAGGAACAGCTCGAACCCCTTGACGCTGAGCTGGTAATTTTCGACCATGAGCTTACGGGAGTTCAGGTGCGTAATATCGAGGAGATACTCGATGTCCGCGTTATCGACAGAACTACACTGATACTCGACATTTTCGCTCAGCGCGCACGTACAAAAGAGGGCAAGCTGCAAGTCGAGCTTGCTCAGCAGAAATACCGCCTCCCCCGTCTTACGGGTATGGGTACTGCTCTCTCACGACTCGGCGGAGGTATCGGCACAAGAGGTCCGGGTGAAACTAAACTTGAGACCGATAAGCGCCATATCCGCAAGCGTATAAGCTACCTCGAAGCAGAGCTGGAAGAACTGAAAAAACACCGTAATTTCTCGCGTTCACGCCGTAAGAAAGACGGTGTGCTCTGTGCAGCTATCGTCGGCTATACAAACGTTGGCAAATCCACGCTGCTCAACGCGCTCACAGATGCAGGAGTTCTGGCAGAAAACAAGCTCTTTGCAACGCTGGATATAACCTCGCGCTCTATCGAGCTGCCCGACGGCAGAAGCGTAATGCTGGTGGACACCGTAGGTCTTATCAGGCGACTCCCCCACAATCTCGTTGAAGCCTTCAAGTCTACCCTCGAAGAAGCTGCGGCTGCGGATATAATCCTCAATGTGCAGGACCTCTCCTCACCTGAGATAAAGGAACAGGCTGAGGTGACCTCAAAGCTGCTCACAGAGCTGGGCTGCGAAGGTATTCCACAGATATACGTCATGAACAAGGCGGACGCTGCTCCGTACACCGATACAGTATTCGAGGACGATAATACCGTCATGATAAGTGCAAAAGAGCATACGGGCTTCGACAAGCTCCTTGAATGTATCATGAAGAATCTTCCCGAAACCGCAAAGCGCATGAAGCTGCTCATTCCTTACGATAAGGGAGCGTTTCTCGGCAGGATACGTCAGGACGGCAAGATATTCTCAGAGGAATACGCCGAAAACGGCACTCTCGTTGATGCTCTCGTCGATGTTAAGCTCATCAAAGAGGCGGAAAGCTACAAGGTCTGAGTACTTTTCCGCGAAAATGCGTTGACACACTGGCGCAAACAAGCTATAATGTGTGTAGGGGCGGCGTTTCGCCGCCCGTTAAGGGACGCCCTCTCTTGCAGGGCCCCCTAATCGGGTCCGTCCCCTCTGTCGCGTTGCGACATCTCCCCACCCCGTGGGGAGTCACCCTCTCCCGAAAACAATTCACTGGATTGTTTTCGGGATTCACCCTTGCGGTTACTCCCTGTAGTACAGGGAGATGCCCATAGGGCAGAGGGTACTCGCTCCTGTTAGGAGCGCTTCGTAACTTCATGGCTCTGCCCTGAAACCCGCAAGGGCTGTCTGCCCTTGACCTGACCAGAGGCGCCGCCTCTGGACTCCGCCAAAGGAACACAGTCCCTTTGAAATCCCGTTCATGGGTTCATCAAGTTATTAATCGAAAGGATAAAACATGAATAATAAGATAAACGACTTATACGGCTTCGACAGCAAGCTCGCAGAGCTTGCCGCTCAGGCAGAAAAAAACTGCGCCGATGCTTTTGCAAGAATAGACGCAAACGCAGAATACTGCGGAGCTAAGGTGCTTAAAGCCTTCTCCGATAACAAGGTAAGCGAGCCATGCTTCTACGGCTCTACAGGTTACGGCTACGGAGACATGGGACGCGAAGTCATCGACAAGGTGTTCGCTCAGGCTCTCGGAGCTGAGGACGCTCTGGTGCGTTTCAACTTTGTTTCAGGCACTCATGCCCTGTCCGTTGCACTTTTCGGTGTACTCAGAACAGGCGATAAGATAGTTTCTGTCACAGGCAAGCCATATGATACTCTTGAAGAAGTCATAGGCATAAGCGGCACTAAGGGTAACGGCTCTCTCATGGATTACGGCGTTGAGTACGGTCAGGTAGACCTTAACGACGACGGTACTCCTAAGCTTGACGAGATAACAGAAGCCGTAAAGGGTGCAAAGGTTGCCTATATACAGCGTTCACGCGGCTATTCTCTCCGCGGAGCATTCACTATAGCTGATATCGAGAAAATGGTAAAAGCTGCAAAGAAAGGCAATCCTGATGTAATAATAATGGTCGATAACTGCTACGGCGAGTTTGTCGAGGACAGAGAGCCTACTGCTGTAGGTGCTGATGTTATCATCGGTTCACTCATCAAGAATGCAGGCGGCGGAATCGCTCGTACAGGCGGATATATCGCAGGTCGTGCAGACCTCGTGGAGCTTTGCTCATATCGTCTTACCTGCGTGGGCATGGGCAAGGAGGTAGGCTGCACTCTCGGTATGAACCGCGAAATGCTCATGGGCATTTTCTTCGCTCCCGACGTAGTTGCAAATGCTGTCAAGACCTGCACCTTCGCAAGTGAGCTGTTTTCAATGCTCGGATTTGAGTGCTCGCCTCGCAAGGACGACCCACGCGGAGATATAATCACTGCCGTAAAACTTGGTGATGAGGAGCATCTCTGCGCTTTCTGCCGCGGAATCCAGAAGGGCGCTCCCGTTGACTCTTTCGTAACTCCAGAGCCTTGGGATATGCCGGGCTATTCAAGTAAGGTCATCATGGCAGCAGGCGCATTCACAAACGGCGCTTCCATAGAGCTTTCCGCAGACGCTCCACTCCGCGAACCATTTGCAGTATGGATGCAGGGCGGTATCACATTCACAAGCGGCAAGCTTGGCGTAATGCTCGCAGCTCAGGAGATGCTTTCGGCAGGTCTTATCAATTTATAATCATCAATCCAGATTCAGAGGAGTGATGCAAAAATGCAAAAGCAAAGTAGTTATATTTTTTTGAAGCGTGATGATATCGACAAACCAGAAAATATTGATAATTTAATTTCAAAAAAATTTCCAAATGCCAAAGAAGATAACACTGGTATACTCAGAATTAACAACATAAAGCGCAAATGTGAAATCGATTCATGTTCTGTTTTTTTTAATTTAAAAATAATTCCTTTCATTGCAAATTATCTTGATATTACTGTTGAAGGCGAAGAGGAATCTGCAATAATAAAATGCTTAGAAGAAGTACAAGATAAACTATTAAATTCAGGAATCCGAGACAACTATATTGCGATTATATCATATGATGCTATATCTGAATACTATTGTAACAAAATGGTCGTAAAACTCAATGAATTTGAAAGAAATCTTAGAAAGCTATTATTTAATATCTATATCTTAAGCTTTGGAAAAGAATATTATCAAGCAACGCTGCCTTCTGATTTACAAAATAAAATAAAAGGACGCATTGATTCAACAAGCAAAGAACACATCAAATTATTAAAAGAGGAATATGCTGTAAATAAAGAACAGGCAACTGAAGTAGCAAGGTTACAATTATTCTTCTACTCATTGGAATTTGGCGATATACTAAATTTCTTATTTGAACCTCGTTCTACTGAATATGATAAAAAAGCTACAGAAAATTTTTTATCTAAACATTCTGATCTTCCCAAAAGTGATTGGGATAGGTTTTTTAGTGACAAAATCAAAAAAGACAACATTAAAGAATTAATTAATGAAATAAGAAAATATCGAAACTCTGTTGCGCATTTTAAATTATTTTATAACAAAGATTATACTGAATGCAATAAAAAAGTCACTGAATTAAATAACGCTATCATTAAAGCAATCAGAATGACCGAAGAAATAGACTTTTCCAAGAAAAATGCCCAAATGTTAGATTATATTTTTTCTGATTTCAGAAAGGATAATGATATAGTTAAATTACACTATAAGAACAAAGAAGATGAAGCAGCGGCAGATGATAACACCTGACCGTAATGCTCGCAGCTCAGGAAATGCTTTCTGAGGGACTTATCAAGATATAACGGCTCCGCCGTATATCTTGAAGCCCTTAGCATTTAGCCATTAGGAAGCGACTTTGTCGTTTTATTATCGGGCGGATAATATCCGCCCCTACAATGGACTAATGGCTTTTGGCTATCGGCTAAAGGCTAAAATATAAATGAGGAGGAAAAAATCATGCCATTCATCGACGTAAAAACAAATGTATCCGTTTCTGAGGAACAGAAAACAAGTATCAAATCCGCTATGGGTCGTGCTATCACAGCTATCCCCGGAAAATCCGAGGGCTGGCTCATGGTAGGCATACAGCCTGAGTACGACCTCTGGTTCAAGGGTGAGGACGCTCCTGCTGCTATGGTAGAGGTATCTATTTTCGGCAGCGCTTCTTCAAACGCTCTGGGAACTCTTACAAGCCACATCACAGGTATTCTCACTGACAACATTGGTATCCCGTCCGACCGTGTATACGTTAAGTACACAAGTACCAACGATTGGGGCTGGAACGGTTCAAATTTCTGAGGTGATTTTTATGAGATTCAACAGGATATTAGGTATCCTTACAGCAGCCGTTATGTGTACTGCTGCTTATGTACCGACTATTGCAGGAAATAAGGTCATCGAGCTCAGTGCTTCGGCTGACGAGTGGTACTTCGCAGGAAGCACCTGCGAACCGCTGCACGATACTTCACGCGACATTCAAAAGGAAGGCGTTGGAAATCCTCTTAATTTCGGCGAGAGAAATACTCCTGCCGACGCTTCTACTGCGGAGATACGCGCCATAAACCACAAAATGACCGTTCAGGAAGTAAAATACGCGCTCTATAAAGAGATCGATGAGCACTGGGAGCTTCTCTCGAAACGTTTCGGACAGACCGACCGTAAAAAGATGTACGCTCTCTTCTTAGGACTTGGTTCACGAGAATCCACCCTCGGTGAGGGCAAGATCGGTTCTGACCACGAAACTGCTTACGAGGACGGCTGGGGAGTAAATTCCGCTCACGCTTACGGCACTATGCAGACTGCCGTTACTGCTTTTGCTGACTGCGACCCTAAGTTCATGCCGGAGGACAATGTTCCCGAGATGTACCAGTACTCATTTACACCGTCCAACTTCTACGACTGTATCATATCCAATCATATGGGCATCAGAAAGCTGCTCCACTTTGCAGAAATATGCATCAATAAAGAGCATATGCACGGCTATCAGGTCATCAGAAACAGTCTCAAGGGCTTCAACACAGGATGGTGCTATGCAGCTGAGGACGACGGCGCATACAAGACCTATGCTGACGAGATATGCTCTATGGCGCAGTTCTACTACTACGAGGATCACCTCTACGATAACGTGTTCACATGGACATCGGCTGGCGGAAATATGGCTAAATACCGTGAAGGAAATCCGTGGGACTGGTGGGGCGACGGTGAACCGAGTATGGATCCCGTAGATGTTCAGCCGCAGACTACTACTACTTCTTCAACCACTACAACGACCACCACAACTACTTCAACCACTTCAATGCCGACAGAAAAGCCCGTTTACGGCGATGCTAACTGCGACGGCTCTGTAGATATGGCAGATGTAGTTCTCGTTATGCAGTCTCTTGCAAATCCTAACAAATACGGTGCAAACGGCTCTGACCCCAACCACATTACAGAAAAGGGTCTTGCAAATGCAGACGTTGATACTTCTGTCAAGGGTGTCACCTCCAATGATGCTCTGCGCATTCAGGAATATCTCCTGCACAAGATAACAAGTCTCGTAACAGAATGATTATCCGCACGAGCCGCTAAATTAATTGATAAGGCATTAATTTAAGCCATAGCATCTCTGACTAAAATTCGGAGATACTATGGCTTTTTAATTTGATCTTTTCTCAGCTTTTTCACTATAAAATAAATGAAATGGAATATCAGGCACAAGGCTGTGAAGGCAAGCAGCGCAGAAAATCCGTAAAATATGTATTCTATGCCGTTAAGGTCTATCCAGTCGCCCCTTTTTTGCTGATATACTATAAATTTGTTCTCATTAACACTTTCTGATATCAAGTACCACAAAGGAAGAAATATTGCATAATACCCAAGAAACCAGAAGATCAGCTTCTTACCGCTCGGTTTTCTATTTATAAAGTGCACGATATAGCTGATAAACATTACTATCGGCAGAAACACGAACACGATACCGCCAAAGAATGTGGCATTATCCAGAATGTATTCGTCAAGTGCATCAGCAATAGTGAGAAACACCCATGCCGAAACCGCCGTTGCTCCGCCCAAAAGGAACTGTTTACTCTTTTTCATCATTACTCCCTTGAAATATTATTGAAACTGTGCCTTTTATGCAAAGGCACAGTCAGCTTGTCAATAAACCCCATTTTTTAAGGGAACGCCTTCACTTGCAAGGCGTTCCCTCTTGAAAAACAGTCCACTGGACTGTTTTTCAATTCACCCTTTACGAAGCGCTTTGAGGCTATATGTGGGGCTTTGCCCCACACCCCACCAAAGGCGCTGCCTCTGGACTCTGCCAAAGGAACACAGTCCCTTTGGAATCCCTTTCATAGGTTAAGTGACTTTTTCGACAGACTGACTGTGCCTTTTATGCAAAGGCACAGTTTTTGATACATATAAGATCCTGCTTACTTCTCGCTGTCTACAGAAGCAACAACACCGATTTCTTCATTGATCTCCTCAACCGCTGCTGTACTCTCCTCGATATCGTCGATGGAGTTTTCAACAGTTGTTGTCTCGGGAACAGGTGCAGCAGACTTTACATCAGCCTTGCGGTTCTTGCTGTTTTCGATCTCTCTTATCTTAGCGTTTACACATCTTGCATATGCCTCTGCACCCTTCTCATTAGGATGAACAGAATACGCGCTTCCGAAACCGCTCTGATCCAGATCTTCGTCCTGCTTCAGAAGAATGATGTCGTTGATCCATGCATCGTCAGAATATGCCTGATGACCGCCGTCCTTGTCGAATTCAGCTTCTACATCAACAAAGTGGATATTCATGCCCTGAGCCTTGCACTCGTTTACTATGCCCTGAATACGGCTATTGAACTTTGTTACGTTCTGATTTACGATAGTAGCTTCCTTTTCGCTGATAAGAACGCCCTTGCCTGTTTTATCAAGCAGCTTAGGATAGCCTGCTACGATAATATTAGCCTGCTGACCTGCTGCGGACTGAACGTCTGTGTATACTTCCATGATATTTGCTCTTGTAGCATCGAAACCTTCCCAGATGCTGTCAAAGAGCTTCTCTATCTTCAGCTTCCCGCTGCCGAAATGCAGGTATGTACTTCCTGTTGCACAGGTCGTGATTATGTCTTCAAATTTAACATCATTTCCGCCCAGTGTCATAGTTACATAGTCAACATCGCCCTTGAACTTGTTAACGTAATCGAGCTGTTTCGGAAGATAATATGTTGACTTGATCGTCTTGAAAAGAGACTTTCTCTTATAAGTGTCCTTTCTCTGATTTTCCTTCTTGAAGTGGATAGTCTCAGCACCTGATGCAGCACCGAAATACCACTTGCACTTTGATGAATTATTCTGCTTGATATTGTAATCGCGCAGTTTTCCGCTTACACCTGGTATCTCAAGCATACCCGGCCAGCTCTTTGTTGATCTGTGTGCGATCCAGTCCTCATCGTATATTTTGTCTTCCCATGCCTTATCCTGTCCGTAGAATGCAGGGATACCCTCTCCCGATGAATAAGAATCACCGATAGAAACAACGATCATGGTATCGTTGTCAGCTGCCGTTGAATTCATTGGCATTGCACCGACAAACAATGCAGACACCAGTGCGGTTGACATTACCCTTTTGAAAAGCTTTCCTTTCATCGACCAAATACCTCCTCATAAGTCAGTTCATTTATTTTTTTGCTTGTTATTTTATCCACGACCTTTAAAATGACCGCGGATTCTTTCGGTACTGTTTCGTAGAACTTATTTCCTGCCTCCGTATAGCTTGTAAGAGTAGCTGTCTCAGATACAAGCACCTGTGCATCGATATCGGATTGCAGATTGTAAGAAGCAGGATTTGCAGCTATTGTTTTTCCTACAATGAATATCGTCCATACCGAACCGTTCTCAGCCGCATACAGGGTCTGATACATAGGGTGCTTTTCTTCCGAATCAGCAGATGCCTCCGCTTCATCAGTATAAGCTCTGTCCATATTAAAATCGTATGTCAGAGGATAATCTGTGAATCCCCTGTCTGCCATAAACTTTATGGCTTCTTTTTCTGTAAAGACATTCTCGTCTTCTTTTACTTCCTCAACGGAAACTATTTCCTCCGAATTTTCTTCGTAATATTCTTCAACCGCCGCCTGCATATCAGGTATGTCCATAGTGAAGCGTACAATTGCTGTCAACTCATACTCTTTTCCCGAAATGGTCACAGCTTCACCGACCGAGATCGTATGTGTTTCAGTATCAACGGCTTTTACATTCTGACCGTTATCAAGCAAGCCTGCCGCTGTAATGCACAGCAGTATCATTATCCCGTTTTTCTTGCCTTTTTTCCTTAATATGACCACAACTCCGCCGACTGCCAAAGCAAGAACCAAAAGTATCACTATGAGCAATTTCACATTGAACTCAGAGCTTTCCGTATTCTCCTCCGTACTCTCATTTACAGCAGAACTTGAAGTAGCAGCACTGCTCTCCTGCACTTTAAGAGTTTCTGTGGCTTTTGCAACTTCCGATCTTTCTTCCGTGGCTTGGGTACTGCTTTCCTTTACATCAGGCAGAAAGGCGAATTCCGCTTTCATCGACTCTCCCGACCTGATATAAGTTGCCCTTCTGACAGCTTTATCACCGTCTGAAAATCGGTAATTTTCAGGTATAACACTTTCGAGAGAAATATCGGTGATATCACTGCCGCTGTTATTTTCCACACTAACATTGGCAACTATCTTATCATCTGCACCATAGCTTTCCTTATCTGCTGATATGACCAGCTTAACGCCGTTCTGTGTTTTTTCGGCAGCATACGTATCAAATCCTGACAAACCGCTTGTCATAGCCATTGCAAGGAAAAATGATGCCACTTTTTTGAAGTCCAATTCGTTTCTCTCCTAACAAAAATCCGCAAATATAATAGCAAAAACTGTTTATTTTGCAAAAATTGTAATAACACTATACCATATTTAAGAAAAAATGTCAAGCAATTACGAAAACTAATAATATAAAAATTATCATAAATATAAAAAGCAGATATCTTTCATTAGATATCTGCCCAGTTTGTCGAAAAAGTCTTTTCTTAATATACATTTGCGGGCTGATGTGGGCATCAGCCCCTACAATTTGGCTATTCTACGTAATAATAATTTGTAGGGAACGCCGCCCTCGGCGTTCCGCGATAGTTTTTTGACAGTCTCAGCAGATATCTTTCATTAGATATCTGCCTTGATTTTCTATATTCCGACTTGTACGAATGTTTATTCCTTATACATGAGCGCAACTGCGTGTGCCGACATTCCGAGCTTTTCACCCGTAAAGCCCATGTGCTCCTCTGTTGTTGCCTTGACACTTATCTGCGATATGTCGCAGCCGCATACTTTTGCGATATTCTCACGCATAGCCATGATATGCGGTGCAAGCTTAGGTGCCTGTGCGATAACAGTAGCATCGATATTGCCTATCTGCCAGCCCTCTGCTCTCACTCTGCGGCATACTTCAGCCATTAGCTTCATGCTGTCCGCGTCCTTGAAGCTGTCGTCGTTATCAGGGAAAAGATGTCCTATATCCCCCATTGCCAGAGCTCCAAGCATCGCGTCCATTATCGCATGAACAAGCACATCTGCATCGGAATGTCCGAGAAGCCCTGTAACATGAGGTATCTCAACTCCTCCGAGTATGAGCTTTCTGCCCTCCACCAGCTTGTGCACATCATAACCGTGACCTATCCTGAACATATTTATCCTCCTTTCAGTTTTGTTTTGCCGTCGTTTCAACAGGCACTTCCGCTTCATCTCCCGACTTGCTGAAAAGAAGCTTCAATATTATCGGCGTTACTATACTTGAAACAATTATGAGAAGTATTACTGCTGTAAAGTACGATGAATCAATGATACCGAGTCCCAGTCCCTTATTTGTAATGATAAGAGCCACCTCTCCTCTTGTCATCATTCCTGCACCTATTTTAAGGCAGTCCATCCAGCTGTACTTAAAGCACCTTGAAATAAGACCACAGCCTATTACTTTGCTCAGCATTGCTACCAATACAAAGCCTATTGAAAAGATTATCATGCTCGAATCAACACTGCTGAAATCAGTCTTTAAGCCTATTCCTACAAAGAAGACAGGTGCAAAGAACATATATCCGTTGATACTTACACGGCGGTCGATATACTCTGCATCACGAACATTGCAGAGGATTATTCCTGCGATATAAGCTCCTGTAATATCCGCTATGCCAAAGTATTTTTCAGCGATATACGCCATAATAAAGCAAAGTGTTATTGCGATTATAGGGATACGTCTTGTGTGAGCGTGTCTGTCATCGTAAAACTTGAATGCCTTGTAAATAATGAAACCGATTATAAGTGAGAGAACAAGGAACAGAAATACCTTTCCCATAACAAGGAGAGTATTGCTGTCGGGGTCTTTGAAGCCAAGCACAAATGTCAGTACTATGATACCGATAACATCATCGATTATCGCCGCACTGAGTATAGTCTGTCCGACTCTGCTCTTGAGCTTGCCCATTTCTTTCAGTACTTCTACCGTTATTCCAACAGAAGTCGCCGTCATTATACTGCCAATGAATACCGCCTTGAAAAACTCGTCCGAGCCGAATTCTGCAAAGCCATAAATGACCATATACAGCAGACTTCCACCTACAAGCGGGACAAGTACTCCCACGCAGGCTATCATACACGCGGCTAAGCCCGATTTTTTCAGCTCCTGAAGATTTGTTTCCAATCCTGCCGAAAACATTATGAGAATAACTCCGATCTCCGCCATCTGACTGATAAAATCAGTCGGCTTGACAAGTCCCAGCACACACGGTCCGATGACAAGACCTGCGATGATCTCGCCAACTACCATAGGCGCTTTGACTTTGCGCGCAAGAAGTCCTGCAACCTTCGCAAAGATGAAAATGATCGCAAGATCTTTCAAAATACTGTAGGTTTCCATACATTCATATCCTTTCGTAAATAAAGGGAGCGAAAATGCTCCCTGTTCATTCTTATTATACTATGTAACTTTGCAGTTGTCAACTTTTCAGAAAAATATCTTCAAAAAGCTTGACAAACCGTAGATTTGATGGTATAATATTTGAGTATCTTGTGTAAACAAGTACTATTATTATCCTTGCCCACAGAAAGTTGTCGGGCATGATCCAGAAGGAGGTGCACTAAATGGCAAAGGTATCCGCTAAGTATGAAGTAATGGTTGTTTTCAGCCTCAAGAACGGCGAAGAGCCTATGAAGGCTCTCGTAGAGAAGTTCAAGGAGAGAATCGAGCGTCACGCTGAAGCTGTTGAAGTCAACGAGGATTGGGGTAAGCGCAAGCTTGCATATCCTATCGAGGACGAGACAGAGGGTTACTATGTAATCTACACATTCCAGTCACAGCCTGATTATCCTGCTGATCTTTCAAGACGTCTCAACATCACAGACGGCGTTCTTCGTTCACTCGTAACAGTTGTTGAATAATTCTACTTCATTATTTAGGAGGCGGTCAGATGAATAAGGTTATTTTAGTCGGAAGACTCACTGCTGATCCTGAGCTTCGACAGACTCAGAGCGGTATCGCTTCATGCAGATTTACAGTCGCAGTAGACAGACGTTTTGCTGATAAGAATACAGGAGAGCGTCAGGCTGATTTCATCAGCTGTACAGCATGGAGACAAACTGCTGAGTTCGTTTCCCGTTATTTTAACAAGGGTAAGCTCATCTGCGTTGAGGGCAGCCTCAGAACAGGCAGCTATCAGGACAGAAATCACTCTGATGTTACTCATTACACCACAGATGTTTTTGTTGATAACGTTGAGTTCGTAGGCGGCAAAAATGAGAGCGGCGGTAACGGCGGCAATGGCGGTTATCAGAACGGCGGCGGCTATAACGCTCCTCAGAACAATTACAATAACAATTATTCCGCTCCTCCGCAGCAGGCAGCTCCACAGCAGCCCGCACCAAGTAATGACAGTATGTCTTACGGCAACCTCAGCGATTTTGAGGAAATTCTCAGCGACGGCGACGTTCCGTTCTGAGTAAGTTAACTTTACTTTATTACGATAGGAGGAAAAGTCATGGAAAAGGAAAGAAATTCCCGTCCCTCGAAGAAACCACGCAAGAAGGTTTGTATGTTCTGTGCTGACAGAATCGAGAAGATCGATTACAAAGATCTCGCTAAGCTCAGAAAGTGCATGACCGAGAGAGCTAAGATTCTTCCAAGACGTGTTACAGGCACTTGTGCTTACCACCAGCGTGAGCTTACAGTTGCTATCAAGAGAGCAAGACACATCGCTCTGCTTCCTTACATCAGCGACTAATTATAAAAATCAAGGGAGGCATTATGCCTCCCTTTTTGTATACCCGAAAAAATATGTAAACGCTCCTTACGGCATCTATGAAGGAGCGTTATGGGGTCTAACGGTCAGCCCGCTGTACAGCAAATTCCTCGTCGCTGCGGAAAAGAAGCGAGATGCACCATACCGCCGATATAGCCACAAGAATGTAGACCGCACGGCTTATTACGCTATCTGTACCGCCAAACAGCCATCCGACCAAGTCAAACTCAAATATACCGACCAGTCCCCAGTTTATTCCTCCGATTATCAGAAGAATAAGTGCAAGTTTGTCCCACATATTGAGAACACCTCTTTATTCGGGATTTTTCGCGCTATATAAGCGCCACACCACTGACTGCGAATAATTTCGCTCTTCACTGGTACATTGCTATTATTGCCGCACTATCCTCGTTTATTCATTTTTTAAGGAGAAAATTATGGAATTTCTAATTGCATCATTTTTAGTTTCAGATAAAATAAACTGGACTCTCGCAGCCGTTGCCGCTGTCGCTGTGCTGCTCCTCGTCCTGTATATATGCATCCACTTCAGTAAAGGCAAACGCAAGGGCAGAGCTGCCGAAAAAAAAGTAGGTAAGTTCATAAAAAAATTAGGCAAAAAAGACCACATCAGGATCATCAATAACGCTTACCTCCCCCTCTACAACAAGGCTTGTGAGGTCGATCACCTCGTTTTCGGCAGATTCGGAATACTCGTTGTCGAAACTAAAGGTATTTCAGGCAGCGTTTCAGGCAGCGGAAAAACCCTCACCCACAATATCGGTAGCAAGACCCATAAGTTCTATAACCCTCAGCTCCAGAACAAGACCCACATCGATAACGTTGTCCATCATCTGAAAAAAGGCGGATTTTCCAAGACTCCCGTAAACGGCGCAGTAGTCTTTTCCGCAAATGATATCGAGTTCCCTTCCGAAATAGGTATGGACTTAAACGGACTTGAAAAGTTCTATCGCTCACTCCCCGATGCAGGCTGTAATCAGGATATCCTTTACAATTACTTCAAAGATATGCAGGTAAAGAATCCCCTGAAAAAAATGTGGATACGCACTCGCAAGAAAAACGACTGATAACTTTCATAAAAAGGAGTTTATTATGAAAATGAAAAGGTTCATCGCTCTGACAGCAGCAGCGCTCATAGCCTTTCCCTCTGCGCTCTGTACAGACATCAGCTCACAGACAACAAACGCCGTCAGCATCAATTCCGTCACCTTCGCCAACTTCGACAGCCGCATAAATAACGGCGAACCTATCCGCGGTGTCGATATATCGTCAATAATCTCACTCGAGGAAGCAGGAGTGAAATTCTACGGCGATAACGGCAAAGAACAGGATATCTTCAAAACTCTCTCAGAACACGGTGTAAATTATATCCGCGTAAGGATATGGAATGAGCCGAATGACGGCAACGGACACAGCTACGGCGGCGGTCATTCCGACCTTGAAACTGCCGCAAAAATAGGCAAACGCGCTGCTCAGTACGGAATGAAGCTCCTTGCTGATATACAGTATTCCGACTTCTGGGCTGATCCTGCAAAACAGTCTCGTCCGAAATACTGGCAGCCACACGATCACAATAAACTCAAGGGAGAAATATACAACTGGACTTCATGGGTCGTGAAGTACCTCACCGAAAACGGCAGCAACATCGGTATGGTACAGATTGGCAATGAAACAAATTGCTTCTTCTGTGACGAAAAGGATATGTACAAGATATGCGACCTCTTTTCCAGCGGCGAAAAGGCTGTTCGCGATTTCGACAAAGATATCCTTATCGCCCACCACTTCGCTAACCCCGGAAGCGGTCATTTCGCATGGTATGCACAGGTAATGAACGAATGCAAGCTGGATTATGATGTATTCGCCTGCTCTTACTACTCCTACTGGCACGGCTCTCTGGACAACCTTCGCAATACGCTCACCAATATCGGCAACAAGTACAATAAGTACGTCATGGTCGTCGAGACTGCCTACCCATACACAAATGAGGACGGCGATACTTTCGGCAACAGCGTAACTTCAAGTTCAAGCGGCTGTGAGCTGAAATACCCTGTCTCTGTCGAAGGTCAGGCAAAGGCTGTGACAGACGTTTTTCAGACTGTTGCCAACTGCAACGGTCACGGAATAGGTGCATTCTACTGGGAACCCGCATGGCTCGGAGTTCCCGATATACCGTGGGAACAACAGCATCAGCTTTGGGACAGATACGGCTCAGGCTGGACGACTGCCTATGCTAAAGGCTATGACCGCGATGTTGCCGAAACAGGCGGCTCTTCCTTTGATAATCAGGCTCTTTTCGATTTTCACGGCAAGCCACTGGAATCGCTTGATGTATTTCTCAACATCTATCCTCAGAAAAAACAGCCCGTCATAACTACTACGACATCTGCCACTACTACCACCACTACAACTACTACCACCGAACCTATACAGACAAATGAAATACTTCTCGGTGATGCCAATGAAGACGGGATCATCGATGTGTTTGATGTTGTAAAGCTCAGAAAAGCAGTCCTCAGCGGAAACAAGTCCCCAATGTTTGACCTCAACGGCGATAATGAAGTCGGCATTGCAGACCTTGTGAAGCTCCAGCGATACATATTAGGATACGCGGACAGCGCCCTTACATACAAAACAATTATCGTAAAATAATACCAAAGCCGCTGCAATAGCAGCGGCTTTTAGTCTGTCGAAAAAGTTCTTATACCAATGAATGGGATTCCAAAGGGACTGTGTTCCTTTGGCAGAGTCCAGAGGCAGCGCCTTTGGTGGGGTGTGGGGCAAGCTTAACAAGCCCGTCCCCTTTGTCGCTGCGCGACATCTCCCCACACTGTGGGGAGTAACCCCACAAATAGCCTCAAAGCGCTTCGCAAAGGGTGAATTAAAAAACAGT
>Ga0256405_10002864_pt1 | contig 37549 bp, 38 predicted proteins | sample RumenRJG_02DNA_FD_189096 | JGI IMG/M metagenome (GOLD analysis project Ga0256405, IMG submission 189096) | Bovine rumen microbial communities from Lethbridge, Alberta, Canada - RJG_02 | ecosystem: Host-associated > Mammals > Digestive system > Stomach > Rumen | place: Canada: Alberta...
ACGGTGTTTCCTCTACTGTCAGTATAGCTGGTGACCAGGTGTGCAGCATCGAGATTAATGTAACCGCTGTTATCTGTCTTGAATAACCATCGTCTTACCGGGGTAAAGTTGTAACTATACGTTTGACTGTTGAAATCTTTGTCATAGTATTCGACAATAAATTTCGCACCGGGGAGCGGTTCAGAAGAATCAGCATCTTTCTTAGATATCAGAGTTGGAGCAGCTACATACATTAACGGTTCGGTTGAAGTAACCGTTGCTTTCATCTGGGAGTCCGTAACATCGAATTGATATGTGTTATTATCTAACATATATCCTTTCGGCGCCTTTGATTCTCTCACATAGTACGTACCCAGAGGAATATTCTCTAACCTAGCTGTACCATCAGCACGAGTTGTGATTACGGCATAAACTTGACTTAGACTACTGTCTTTGTATACGGTGTATTCAGCGCCAGTTAAGGAATACAGCGGGTTGTTGTCTGTGATTGAAGGATTCGAGCTGAGCTTTGTGATGGAGAGACTTCCCAACATAGGAGGTTCTTCAATTGTTATAGTAGCTCTGTTTGTTGAAATGTAATTCTCGCTGGCTATTTTCAGCTCAATCACTTCGTCATTTAGCAAGTAGCCCTTCGGCGCTTTGGTTTCAACCAGATAGTATGTACCAACATCATAAATTGAAGTTGGCAGTTCGTTGTCTCGATAAAGTGTTCTGCCTGCGCCGTGTGCTCCTACTGTGGAGTAGCCGATATAGTCAAATCCTTTAGGAACAGCATATCCCAGAGCAACCTTCTTAGCTGCATCCTGTGCGGCACTTTTGGTTTTGTACCATGAGTAAGTAGCACCGTCTAAGCTATAAGATGAATTGTTATCTGTAACACTTGGAGTTGCCGATTTTTTGTCGATCTGAAAGTATCCCTTGTATCCTTCTATACTCAATAATGTTTGCGTGTTCTTAGATGTGTACGGATTGACAGCATACACTCTAACGGTATCCGGAAGAGAAGGTACTAGTGTTGCGTACTTCACGAAGAAATTACTCAACATCGTAGCCGCATTTTCTGCGATTTGTTCATCGGATCGTGCTGTATACCGTCGATTCTGTAAGTTATCAACCAAACAGTGTGTAACTATGTACTGATTTGTATCGTTGGTAGCTTGAAGTCCGTTTACTCCGTCCTGGAAGAATAACGCAGCCGTAACAACATCGGCATATGTGTTGATGTAGTTGATAGCGAAATACGAATTGGGCTTATATGAATAACCCAATTGCGTATAAAGCCACGCATAAGATTTACCTTTTAATGCTGAGGGAAGATTTTTATCTCTGCCTGATGGAGATGTGTCTGTTCGCTGTGGGACAAAGTAATACATAGCTTTTGCAAGTATATCGTTACTTCCAAAAATATACTTTGTTGTTATCCCCTCATAGCCTGCGAGACCATCGCCGGCTGAATAGCTACATATGGCTGTATTTCCGTTTATACGATAATCACCGACTGACTTGCCCTTGAATGTAACGACAAGAGCTGATCCTGCTGCGTTATGAACTTCGATATAGCCGGTTTCTTGTGAGTTATCATCAAGATAACCCACCTTAGAAGGATCCATAGCGTTTGCTGATATTACAGAAGCCATACACAAGATTGAGATCAAAAACAGCAAGGCACACAATTTCACTATCTTTTTTGACTTCATCTTTTTCCTCCTTTCCGTTAAACCTTGTGTAGTCAACCAAGCTGACCTTTATGTTGACTTATGCTTATGAGATCTATTTTTCTGTGAATAGAAAAAAGCGAGGTTGTACGAAACATCCTCGCTAAAAAGCAAATATATTTATATTTGAAATAATAGTATAGGGCGAGATCAGGAGATGAAAATGAGCAAAAAAGTTACTGTATTATTTCTCGCCCTATACCATATATAAAGAGGACACAGATATTAATACGCAAGTAAAATATCACAAGGAGGTTTGAGTGCCCTCGATAAGCAGAAAAGAGTAAATACCTCTACATAAAAAGCGGAACCACTTCCGCTTTTTATCCCATACAGGAAACGTAAGCGGGCGTTCCCGCTCGCCGACGTCTCCTGCAAGCACCAATTTCAGGGATATGGTGCTTAGATCACGCTCGCCACTTGATGGCGTCCCTATATTTCAGCGCTTTCCTAATAGGGTAGGGAAAACCTATTGGGGTTAGATAGGTCTGAGCTTCGGTGCCCTATAAGCTCAACTGATCTTCGGTTGGACACTTCTGAGTACTTTAGGGACGGAATTGTCGTAAGGGACGGGATGATTGTCCGTATTCAGAAATCAGGCTCTATTTCAGTCCGTTTCAGCGCAGCAAATAGCATATAAACCGACAGGAGTAGAAAAAACGGTTTTTTTGGTAACGGCGCACTTGAGCCTTTATTCCGTCGGGGTATCATGGACGGAACAGTCTCTTCGGAATATCCTCTTGAGACACCTGCTTCTATGGAATAGGGAATAGCTTGCTCTTTGAAGCAGTTAGATAGAGCATAGCGGATCATACAGGATTTGAACCTGTGGCAACTTCAACCAGCGCAAGGCTTGGCGGTGCTCTGCCAACTGAGCTAATGACCCATACTGTATGAGAGCAGGGTGGGTAGTCACCCTGTTCTCTGCCTTTGGCGAAATTGTTTTTGTCTGCTCACTACCGGCTTGTTCTCGGTCGAAGGAAGGCGGTCTCGACCGCGATGGCTGGGCAGGCGGGGTTCGAACCCACGAAATGACGGAGTCAAAGTCCGTTGCCTTACCGCTTGGCTACTACCCATTATTTAAGAGGGAGGGAGGACGGTTAAGTTTAACCTCAACCGTCCTCAGCATGAAAAAAACGTATAATCAATTAGTTAATAGCATCGATAATCCCCAAGTTACAAGAAAAAAGTGCCATGCTTCAATAATTAGCAACCATGTAATCGATATTTGGTGCTTGAGTATTTTAATTAAGACAAAAGAATTTATAACTAAAGCAATCAAAAGCACCCACATAACGATTCGAATAAAAAGATTTATGTACATATGTTATCTCTCCAATTTCAAACTCTTATACAATGTCAAGCGGAAGTGGTTCCGCTTTTGATATCTTATTTGTCTTATTTTTCTTCACTTATATAATTTGCGTTGGGAGTTCTACATATTGGATATGTACGGGGGCATTTTGTGCAATTCAAGTGAACCACATATCCCCATTCAGAATCGTATTTTCTGAATTGAACGGCGTTTTCACTCATTCCGTCATACGAAACTGACAGTTTAAGATCAGCTCCGCATGCAGCGCATTTTAATCCTCCAAATTTCATGTTTTTACTTCCTTTCTGTTTTATAATGAAGATGCTTTTAGCAGTTCTGCCTGAATGTAATTATCGAACTTGATTATATTTATCTTTTTGTACTTTTCATCAAGATGTGTGTATATTCCAAGTGTGGTTTTCACATCGCTGTGTCCTAAAAGCTCTTTCGCTGTAAGGACATCGACATTGGAGTGGTACAACATTGTAGCGTATGTATGACGGAGTTGATGGGCATTAAAACGCACACCCATATCAGGTGTGCCGGTAGGACTATATTTGCTTTTAGGAACGATTCCTTTCTCCTTGCATTGAGTTAAGTATACATAATAGTTTAATTCGTTTTGATATGCGTTCCATGACGACTTCCATGTTGATCGTGTATGTAATTGGTTGTTGTTACTGGGAATAACCAAATCACATTTAGCGGTACCGCACTTTTCTTTCAGCCAAGTTGATATAGATACCGGAATAGGAACAATGCGGGACTTGCCGTTTTTGGTCCCTTTTTTTACCGTGTATTTGTTTTCTGTTATTCGGGAGCAACTTTTATTTACGCTGACCATTAATTGCTCAAAATCAAAATCTTCCCACTGTAAAGCCAATATTTCACCTGTTCGCAATCCCATAAACATCATGATAACCGCCGCCAACTTGAGAGGGTGATCAACCTCCATAACTATAGATTTTTGATAGTCTGTGAGTGCTTCTACAAGTTTTGTTGGAGCATTTTTCGGGATCTTCTTAATGAGACCGGAAGCAGGATTTTTATTTGTAATCTCATTTTCAATGGCGAATACATATATTTGGTTCGCCGTGTTTGATACAGCTTTAAGCAAACGCTTTGAAGCGGGCTTTTTAGTGTTTGGATTCATAACACTTAGGCTTTTTATAAGCCTTTCGATATCCATAGGCTTTATTTCGTCTATCTGTTTATCTCCTATGCTTCTATTAAGATGTTTTACTGTTGATATAATTTGTGTTTTCCAAGAATAGGATAAACCTATGATAGCGTTTTGTAGCCAACAATCTGCTACTTCATGAAATTTCATTTGACTCATTTTCATATCTCCTTGAATATATTGCCCTGTGATTTTACTACAAATTTGTAACGCTTGTAAACATTTTGCAATTATTCTATACGGCAATATTTAACCCAAAAAGATGTGATATCATTCAATAAAAATAACAAATAAGGAATTTGTGCTTTTTCAGGGGGTTCTTTATAACTGGCTATTTGGTACCTGCTTGACGTGCAGGGGGTCATTGGTTCGATTCCAATAGTCTCCACCACTATGTCAAGCTCGGTACCACTTTTTTGTGGTACTCAGCTTGACATAATTTTATCCGATTAAGCTCACCGCAGGGTAAGGAGAACCCGAACCCCACGGTAAGCGTTAATGTAGAGTTGATTCTTGTTTGGTGTTGGTACTGTACACCGTTCTCTGTCAGCTTTTTCTTCATGTTGTATCCCGGCGAAATCCGCGAGGACATGAAGTCGCACTACTGCACTCCACTGATCAGAGTGACACTTACCTTTCATCATGGCTTAAGAGTTGTCAACTACAACTCAGCAGTCTGTCCTTTTGTCGCTCGTACCTTGGATTCTATCCTCTTTACACGGCAGTGCCTGGTGCAGGAAGTCTTGGCGAGGTTTGCAGCTCCGAAAAGATAAGCTCTCATTGTTACCTGTACACCGTCAGGCGGTGCAAGCGCCCTTCGGTCGATATTCAATTGTACTGGTATAAAAAGACAAGCCCTGCACTCCAGAGGGCAAAACGGAGTACAGAGCTTGAAAACTAAACATCATACACATGATGTGGATGACAAATTTAGCATTCCATAGCTTGGTAACTGCGAATTACCTTGCGAACGGTGCAAGGTTCGCCAAAACCTTGCACCGGTGGGGTGCTTATTGTGCTGTCTTGATATCTTTTGATATCATTATTTTACCAGATAATGAGGTAAAAGTCAATAGAAATCAGTCGAAACTTCTTCTGTTTATCTGATAAATATGCGGAAGTAGTTCCGCTTTTCTACAGTCGCAGTGATGCGGCTTTTTTTAATAGTTGAAGCTTTCATCGTCCACTGCGTACATAATATCATCAACAAGCATACTGTTGTTTGTCGGGATATGATACTTAGCCATGAATTCCTTGGTTAATTCCTCGATAGAGAAACCCGTGAACGCGCGAGGATCATTTTCTACAAAGTCCGCAATGAAGGCTCCAACCATATCGCGAAAACGGAAAAACCCATGTACGTGAACATATCGCTTTTCGAATGCCGGGAATAATTGATCCATATTTATCATGGTTTTACTTCCTTTCAGTTGCGGGTTTATTGTGAGTTAGTCGAATTCAATATCACAAAGAATATCATAGATCTGAAGCGTACATTCTTCGTGAAGCCTGTTGTCATAGACAAAGCGACGCGCATTGTCCATCATGTTGTATTGTGCGTGCATGATACACTTGTCACGGTATGTTTCAAGAGCATACTCCAGTGTGATATTCTGTTCGTTCATAAGCTTCTTGCGAAGTTCGTCAATTGATATGCGCATTAGCGCACCCCCTCTTTAAAACGGCTGAATGTTCCAGATGCTTGCACAGGTTTTATACGTGTATGAGAATCGGTTGATCTTCTGTCCATTGCGTTTGTACTCGGTTCCGATCGGGCTGGTTATGATAGAAACTGCATACAATGCTAATAAACGCAGATCCTTTATTGAATGTTTCATGATTTTACTTCCCCTCATTTTATTGGATAGCGGAAGTGGTTCCGCTATCTTTTAAGTCTTTTTTAGATTGCACTCATAATTGCTTCGAGCAGCTCGCCGTAGTTGTCTTCTTTAGTAGAGTAAAGGAATTGGCTGATTGCTTCGGATAAAGAGAAAGAAGTATCTTTATCAACAAAGGTTTTGTCAATATCGACGCCAATCTCTTTGAGAGAGTCGATAATAGCATCATCGTTTTCTTTTGCTGATTGATATTCTTTTCTGCATGAGATTAGTCTATCTCGGAGCTGATCCTTATTATTGATATCGATGCTCTGACTATCTGATTTCGGTCTAAGCCAAACGAATAGCTTTTCATGGAAAATCAGCTTCTGATCTACACAGCGCTGAAGAAGTTTTTGACGGTACAGTTGCATGTTGACGTCAAGCTTGCCGATAGCATTGAAGTCATCTAACTGACCGCTGAAACAGACTTTGTAATTCCCGCTTTCTGTCGTATCGAATACCGTCAGCTCAGTCACGTTATGGTACACTTGATTTGCTCTTATGATACGCGAGAGCTTGTTCTTTTTTTGGTACATGGTTCTTGTTCTCCTTTCCCCCGTTCAGCCGTTAGGACAGCTTAGATTGATTTAGATAATATGTCGTTCAATGAGGTATTCTTCAGCAGATGTGTGTGTAGTACTGGCTTTATCAATAACTTCACAGTTATATACGCTCAGTATAAACGCATCAAAGTCAAGATCATAATCACATGCATCTACAAGAAGCGAAAAGACTTCTTTTGTATAATTAGATGAAAATGTTATATTTTTGATTGTTGCAAGGACTTTGGTTTGTTTCGTCCCCGGCGGGAGCGGCTTTCTGTTTCCGCCTTCAAGATAGCAGCTTGAAATGGCATTAGCTAAGATGGTAGTGGCATATGCTTTGGTTAACATTATTTCCTCCTTGAGATAAAACATAATTCTTCGAAGATGAAACCATTTGTAACATGGAACGAGGGAAGTTCTTGTGATTGTTCTCCTTATTTATCGGAAAGTGATGATACCAGACGACCATTAAAGCCATAGCCTTCTACTGTTGTCTGTACATCAAAGAATCCGCGTCCTTCTGAGCGATTCCAAACGATAGTTCCGTCCTCGTTTTGTTGGCATTCATGTGCCAGTAATACCCAACCACTCTTTATGCTGATAAACAGCGCAGAACAGATTAAGGAAGAGCGAATTTTATTGCCCTCTATTAAGCAGAAGTATGTGCTGCCGTTACTGTTGAGATACTTCTGACCGGCTATCGGTTGAAAGTATTTTCTTTCCATTATTCCATTCCTTTCTCTAAATGGTTATATAAAATCAAATTCGGCTAAGCAGCCGATCCAGTAGGACGGTCCCGGACAGTTACGATACTCTCCGTTCTGTAACATCTGTTTGACCTCTTCTATCTTTGGGGCACTTAATTCCGGTTGCTTTGTTAAAAAATTATAAGTGTCCTTGCGACCTCTTTCGTATTCGTCGTGATTGAAGCTTTCGCCCATTAAAGAACGAAGAGCCGATGTATTCATTTTAACAGAGATCATTGTATCAACCTTTCTCCCCGTTCAGCCGATAGGTCAGCCTGTATGGTTTATTTAAGGAATGGAAAGATAGTTGCTGAATTATGATTCATGCTGTTGCGTTCTGCTGCGAATTGCTCTGCTTCGTCCTTACTGTGAAAAGCGGCTGATGAAGAAAACGGGGGGACAAAGTGTCTGCTGTCGATGTAGCAAGTCCAGCCATCTTCAAATCTAAGCTCGGCTTGAGGTTTGGGTTCTTGCTCATCTTCGAAAAAAGAAATGTGCATAACAGTTGCTTTTTTTACATAAACCTTTCCGTCGTCTCTGAGGATTGTCTTGTAAACAATATCCCCTACTTTACAAGGAATAGGATCCGTGTTTCTTGACATACAACCAAGTTGAATGAGCTTTTCGGAAATCTCGTTAAGTTTATTGCTGTAATACTTCCGCCAAGACTCGCCTGCGTATGTGTTTGTAAGCTGATGCTTTGCAAATCTATAAGCAAAGCATAATTCTTCTTCGTAAGTCATATTTTTTAAACCTTTCTCCCCGTTCAGCCGATAGGACAGCTTTGTGTTTAATTCAGTGAATCGACAAATTTCTTCAAGGTAGAGTAGAAGCTATCGTTGACATATCCTGCAACGTAGGAATGAAGCTCCCTAATCCACTGGTAGATAAAGTCGTATTCATCTTTGTAGTCACGCGCCCAATACTCTTTGGTGAAGCGCTTGAACTTTGTAAAGTTTTCTCTTATGAGCTTCGACCAATCGCAGACGAGCGTACAATCATCTGTTTTCTGCTCGATATCGACTTTCTTCAGAAGCCCGACTACAAAGAAGTCATAATCTGATTTGGGCTTATCAATCCAGTCGATTGTTACCGATTCATCAATGTCGGTGTCGTAGCAGTCGTAGCTTCCTTTGTCGATGGACAACCAATCGTATAATTTCATGTTTTTCCTCCTTTATCTTATGTATATATTGTACCAAAAAAGGTACAAAAAAGCAATTGACAAACGTACCAAAATTGGTACGATATTTTTGTATACTTTTAGGTACAAAGTTTGATTGACATTCACTCTGTTATCGTGTTATACTAAGTATAAGAATAGGGGTGGTTTAGTGGCTGTTTCTTATAGACTGTTGTTTAGCCTTATGAAAGAAAAGGGAATAAAAAAGATCGATCTTCGTCAGAAGTATAAGATAAATCCTAAGACGGTAGATAGCTTAGTGAATAATCGCAGTGTTACAGTTGAAACAATTATGCTTCTTTGTAAGATATTAGATTGTCAGCCCGGCGATATAATGGAGTATGTTCCTGATGACAAGGACAATTGATTTTTTATTCTGCGTATAACTAAAAAAAGCGGAAGTGGTTCCGCTTTGTAGGAGTTGGTATACAATGCTTGATAATAAGTTAAATATTACCGATTCGGCAGAATTGGCACGAGTTGAAGAAAGAATAAGCAAACGAAAGGCTGTAGATCTGTTTGTAAAGCATCTGTTAAATACGTTTGAAGTCGGAACTTTTAAAGGGCTACAAGCTATTCACAAGTATTTGTTTGAGGATATTTACCCTTTTGCCGGACAGATCCGTAAAGTGAACATAGCGAAAGGTAATTTTCGATTTGCTCCGGTCATGTATCTTGAAGCTGCTTTAAAGGGTGTCGATGCTATGCCGCAGAGCACATTTGATGAAATCATCGAGAAATACGTTGAAATGAACATAGCACACCCTTTCAGAGAAGGAAACGGAAGAAGCACCAGGATATGGCTCGACTGTATTTTAAAGCGAGAATTAGGTAAAGTAGTGGATTGGAGCAAAGTTGATAAAGAAGATTATCTGTTGGCGATGGAGCGCAGTCCGATAAAAGATGTTGAGATTAAGAAATTGTTGCAAGATGCGCTGACGGATCAGATTAACAGCAGGCAAGTGTATATGAAGGGTATAGACGCAAGCTACCATTATGAAGGCTATAATACTTATTCCGCAGAGAAAATAGCTTCTCGAGATGCCCGTTAATCTTATGAACGATTTACAAAGCGAATAATAGAGAGGTGAAAAGATTGTCTTTTGATTTATTATCTGTTTTACGTGATGAGAAGAGCGCTCAGATCTCGGGCGGTATTTATCATGAGCTACAAGTGAGAATGACATATAACTCAAACCATATCGAAGGCAGCAAGCTTACCGAAGAACAGACAAGATATATCTATGAAACACGAACGATCGCTTCCGATGAAGGGGTACCTGTTGATGATATTATCGAGACGGTCAATCACTTTCGGGCAATCGATTATGTTATTGACGTAGCGAGTGAGCCGTTATGCGAGGACATTATCAAAGAGTTGCACCGTATATTAAAGCAGGGGACGAAGGATTCTACACTTTCATGGTTCGCTGTAGGCGATTATAAGAGAAGATCGAATTTTGTCGGAGGTCATTCGACAGCTAAGCCGAGCGAAGTATCAGAAAAGATGAAGAATCTTTTATCTGCCTATAACGAACAGAACGACGCCGATTTGGAAAAGATCATTTCTTTCCATTATGAGTTTGAAAGCATACACCCTTTCCAAGACGGCAACGGGCGCGTCGGCAGACTTATCGCTCTGAAGGAGTGTCTGCGCAATGGTATCGTACCGTTTATTATTGAGGATTCGAAAAAGTATTTCTATTATCGAGGTCTTTCCGAGTGGAAGAATGAACGCGGTTATTTGATCGACACTTGCCTTGACGGTCAAGATACGGTAGTCAGATTGCTGAGATCATTTCATCTTATAGAGGACGCTTCAAAAGGAAAAACGGATATAGAAAGAAATACAGAATAAAAAGCGGAAGTGGTTCCGCTTTGGGAGAGCGTATGATTTTAACAGAAATAGAATTAGATGAAAGCAGATTTCCTCAACGATTAAAGGATTTAATAACCGAAATGATTGAGCTTGACAAAAAGGACGACTGGCTGAATTACAGTTTTCTTGCCGAACAGCTTGAAGTCATGGCGAAGCTGAGCTATCAGGCGGGAAAAATCAGTTACAAAGAATTTGATACAGTATGTTTAAAGTACTGCGGGGTGGAGATAACGTGATAGATTTTACAACTTATAAGTTAAGCGGTCGAAGTTATGCAGGAAGCGCAGGAGCCAAAAGAGGAATAATCTATGACGGCTCAAACTGGCTTTTAAAGTTTCCTAAGAGCACAAAGGGTTTCCGTAATGCGGAGATCTCATACACTACTTCGCCACTGTCAGAATACTTAGGCTCAAAAATATATGAAGCGCTTGGGATTGATGTTCATACAACTTTATTGGGTACGTACAATAACAAAATAGTTGTTGCGTGTAAGGATTTCAGGAAACCGGGTGAAGATCTTACCGAGTTTAGAGCTATTAAAAATGATTACATTGAAGGACTGGAAGAACATGATGGTTCTTCCTCTGACGGTAGCGATACTCATTTAAACTCAATCATTACAGTTATGAATGAGAACGAAACATTCAAAGCTATGCCGGAATTAAAGAAACGGTTTTGGGATATGTTTGTCGTAGATGCGCTGATCGGTAACAATGACCGCAATAATGGAAATTGGGGCATATTGGTGGATTCTTTTTCGCATAAGAGAAGAATTGCTCCTGTATATGATAACGGTGCAGCATTCAGCGGAAAGCTGAGTGATAATCAGATCGAAAAGATATTGAGCGATAATCAAAGGTTTGTTCAAAGCATATACGACAGTAGAACGTGTTGTTTCCTGGACGATGATGACCGACAGATTAATCCTTTGAAGTTTATCATGGAAGGGAAGAACCGTGATTGCAACGCTGCGCTCAAAAGGATAACCCCACGCATTAACCTTGATCGAATAATGCAAATAATTGATGAATTACCGTGTAAATACAAAGATCTAACGGTGATCAGCGATTCTCAACGCGAATTCTATAAAAAAACACTGGAATACAGATATAAAAATGTATTTGTACCTACCATGTGTCTTTTGCGTGACTTAGATAAGAATAAAGCAAGTCAAAATCTTTAGAAATGTTTTCTCGTCGGTTAAGTGATAAGAAATCAAATAACTATCACAAAGGCAAGGGATTCTCTCCCTTGCCTTAACCTTTACTTAGAACAACGAATACTGCCAGGGGAAGTTTAACCATATTTTTTCTATTCTGCTTTTTCCAAATTGAGCTTGCGCCGTTATGGTATCTGTATACCAATCGGATAACTCATTGTTATACAACTCGTTATCATAGCCTGATAGAATAATCATGGATTTGCTTCGCTTGCATAACCGTTTTCCTTCCTAAACGTCTTGTCAGCCGATTTCTAATCCCTTAAGCATAATTCTCAGCATATTTTTCGCAAGCCCGAACAACGCAAAAGCACCGACAATCATGAGAGTCATATACAAAATGTATACGACCAGATATACTGAGCTGATGATGATACAAATGATATTCAGCGTTTTGTTGTTTGTCTTTGCCTTTTTGCTGAGATTCAGTCCTATGATTCCTAATATCAATGCCGCTAAAGTCAGCAGAGGTATCAAGAGGATAGAAAAAGGAACCGAAAGACCGACTACATCGAAAACGAATAAGCAAAGTGAAACAGATACACAGGAAACACCGACAATACCTACAGTTCTATCAGCTGTCATTTTCAATCAGTTCCTTTTTAGTGTCCCCATAATCCCATAAATTCGTCAACAACAGATACAGCTTGTTTGATATAATCTGAAGGAGTTCCTTGTGCTGATCATCGGTCAGCTCGTTTTGATACATATTCCGTTTTCGTAACTCAAGGAGATATGGCGTTTCGTAGGTCGGACGGTTTTTTCTGATCTCAATTTGCTTTTGCCCGGCGGCGATTTTTTCACACCATTTCGGATTAATGCTTATCATAACACTTCTTTTCAAATAATCACCTCATTGGTTCATTCTTTTTTGCGGTCTGCGATCGGACGACAGCAGATGCTTCGTTTTCAAGCGGTTGAGGAAGCTCCGTATATGCAAACAGTATTCCTTCGGCTCCGAGATCGGAGAGAATTATATCTGAAACAGCGTAGGAATCTATGTTTTGTCCTCCATAGTAGGTTTCGACAATTCTCCGTTCCGCTAACCATAAACCGTATTTGATGTTTCGTCCTGTAGCGATTTGTATGAGTTGCAGAAATGATTCGACAAACACGGTTTGGGCAAGCTCGTTACCTAAAGCACGCTGAAATCTATTGAATGTGTGAGATTGATCAGCCTTCTCGGAAAGCTCCTTTGCAATGTAGACAATGTCTATGTAGATGTTGCGCAGCTGCTTACCGCTTATTTTGCTTTTTATGTAATAGTCAGCGATTCTCTTGTCATCGATATAGTGACTAAGCGTGTAAGAAAGAATATCTGTGTTACCGAGTTCAAAGATTTCGTGTCTGAGGATCTCTTTTAAGTCTCTTACACCAGATCCATACGCTTCTTCAGTTCGATATAATATTTTCGGCATCTCAGCTGTGTTCAGTGTCTTTGTCAGTATTTGTTTTCCTCTCACCTGCAAAGCACACAGTTTCAGCGATAACCTCCGTAACATTGCGCTGCTTTCCGCTCTTAGTCTGATACTGTCGGGATTGAAGATGTCCGTCAATTGCGATTGCCGATCCTTTTACAAAATTGCGGCATACAAACTCGGCGGTATTACGCCAGGCGACAATGTCAAAGAAATCAGTCGCACGTTCCGCACCCTCTTTGACATAGTTGCGATCTACTGCAATGCGGAATGTAGTTACACAAACATCATCTTTTGTCTTTTTTAGTTCGGGATCCGCAACCATGCGACCCATCAAAACTACTCTGTTAGTCATAAAAATCCTTCTTTCATGTATTTTACAGAATAAAAAAGGGCGCACTGCATTGCGCCCCTTTCATTGGACGTATTCATGCGAAGATATAATTGATTCTATATTCTAACTAAACTTAGTATGTTGATAGATATATCTAAGCAATTTTTCTCTCTGTATATAGTGAGTGGGTACTATAAAAGAACCTTTTTTTAAGGGACTACCCCTTATTAATAAAAATAGCTCTTGACATTTGCAATATCTTGAAGCATAATAAAAGAGCAAGGTAGTCATACCTATGCTTGACTTTTGAACGTTCAATATATTGCTAAGAGAGAGTCGGTGCTGCGAACACCGGCTCTCTTTCCTTTTTATCGATTTTTTGAAGAAAACGACGACCGTCGTTATTGCCTTTTCAAACAGGCGATAATGATTATCTGAATAGCTTCCGTCCTTCTTCAGAACTTTGATTTTTTCAATAACCTGTAGTGAGATCAGCTCTTTTATAGTTTCGATCACCGCCGATCGTTTAACCTTCAGAGCGTTTGAGATATCTGTATAGCTATTCCAACATTCTCCTGTCTTGCTGTCGAGACATTTACAGACAAAGAGATACATGCGCATTTGAACAGAATTCAGTTTGCCGATGATACTTCTCGGAACAAAGAAGTATTTTTCATTCGAACGAGGGAGAACCAACGTATAGTGATAGGTGCCCATATCTCCGTTGCGCTTTACAAAGCGCTGTACGCGCCGTATAAGTCCTTTCTTACAAAGAGATAAAATACCCCTGCTAACTGTTTCTGTCGTTTTTATGCCGCATTTCTCGGCAATTGTGGACTGTTTTATCGTAATAATATCGTGGTGATATGAATTACTGTATACACTGCACATGACGGTGTATATATGTAATTCATTGGCTGTTAAGCCATAGTCGAATATATTGTTACTGATTCTGAATCTGTTACACAAAGACGATGCACCTCCTTTTCAGTGGTGCCCGTCAAGCCGATAGCTCAGCTAAAATAAACTAAGTTATCGGTTGTAGAACCGCATCAGAGCGTGGGGCAGTCTTTCTTTTGTTCGGGCTGCTTTATCTCTAAAACAGATTCACAGGATTTTTTATATTCCTTCTCTGTGATTAATCCTGCTTTTAAATCCATATAATTCACGGCTGCTTGCGCATCTTTAATAGCCTTCACAAGAGTTTCGGGTTTATCTCGAATTTGCTTGATCCAACTTTGAACATACGCCTTATGATTATCGATGTGCTGTTGAGTGGGTTCCATATGTAACGAACTTCCCATCATTGCTGAAATGATTTCGGCAACTAATTCTTCCGTAGCGTATCCTTCGGTACCGAACAGGGCAGTTTGGGGTCGATTCAATCGGCTTGGATGACCGGTACTATGACCGAGTTCATGTAAAGCTGTAGAATTGTATTCATACTCGCTGTAAAAAAGAGAAGGAACAGGCAAATGAATTTTATCCTGGCGCGGAGAATAATATGCTCTACTTCCTCCATCGTTGAGAATTTCTACACCCATGTTTTCGGACAGCCTTTTGATCAGTTCGTCTTGATGGATTTCAATGGTCGATTTAGTGCTTATCAATTCAGGCATACCTTCAATGTCATGAGCGTTAAACACAGCGGTATATCTTGATGATAACCTAAATTCCGACTTGTCTCTGCCGTCATTTAAAGCTTTATGGTACTGATCCCAAGTCAATGCTTTCTTGTCGATCAAATCATATTGGTACCAGTATTCCACATAAGTTGCAGTAGAGCCTTTCTTAAGGTGCCACTTTTCGCTTGGGTGGTACTTTTTATTCTTATCCATTATCTGAACCATCGTGACCCATCGAGGATCGTTGTAACCGTTAATAAAGGATAAGATGGATAACCAGAAAGCGTTTATCCCCTTGTAATGAGCTTTGGTAACGCCGTTATAAGGGGCTTCATCATAACTTTTCCAACCCTTTTTCCAGGACAATCCATCTTCTTCAAGAATAGTTGCAAAGGTTTCCGCAATATTGCTTCGGTACTCCTTACTGTTCTTCGGACGGTTCATTATCAATGTCCTCCAGTTCTTCGGGAGTTAATGTATCTTCGTCGATAAATATAATCTCTTTTTTCATGGACTATAACCTCCTGCCCGTCACGCCGATATCTCAGCTTTATTGTTATCTATTGCTCATTAGAGATTATGAAGCTCCGGCGATGCTGTGTTAAGTGAGTGCTTCACTCTATCGTTGACCTCTGCCCTTTTGGCATCGTTGAATTTGCTGACATCTCCTGCAAGATAACCTGTAACCCTTCTGATGCGTTCAAAAGGCTTGCTGTCGTAGGTGTAATCCATATCGATGCTGTCGCCTTTGACCTTAAGGGTCACGCTCTTGATCATCTTGTCGGGATTGTCGGTTTTGATTTTGTCGATGTAATAATCGATCTCGTCCTGCGGTAATACGCCGCCTCTTACTTTTACGTCCATACTTTTCTCCTTTCAAAAATAAAAGTGAATACATTGACCTATCTTATCAATACGGGTAGGTCGTCTCCCGTAGACAGCTCCGTAATTGGAGCTGTTTCGATTATCTTTCAGGGGTCTTTTTACATGGATTCTCAAAATTCAAGCAATGGCTTGTTGGTTTTAGCGACTGCAAAGACACTTCTTTGATGGAATCCTCTATCAGTTCTCCTTTCATGTGTAGACGGAAAAGCACAGATGCGTCCAACTTGTCGTAAGCGGCAATATTAACCTTATGAATGGTCGCAGAACAGTCATAAAAGGAACACTGATATACTTTTGGAAAGACATTATTCCGATGATTGGCAATAGAGGAAGTTTCTTGTGGGACAGGAAGGTTGTTAATAAATCTTTCAATATTATTAACTGTATTAAGCGGATCTGCCCAATGGTAGATACGAAAACCTTTCCATCTCCCGTGTTTAGAATTAATGCGATTGACAAATTTTATTCCTGAACCGCCGTGCTCTGTCCAGTCGTTTAGGTTGACTGTATAATCGTCCAGAAGCGTATCACTTTTACTGAGATCTGCTATAAATGATGTCTTTGACTGACCGCACGGAGTAAAGATGATTTGCTCCGGTTTCAAATCAGGCAGATATCGTTGTAACCATTCCCTTTTCTCTTTTTCTGCATATTTGCTGTTTTCAAGAACAGCGCTCAGTATGTATACATCAATATCCGGATTTGAATTGATACGTTTGATTGCCGCAACCAAATTATTATGAGCGGGAAGTTGAGCATAGTAGCCTTCTTCATATAAGGTCTCAAATTTTTCAACGGCAATAAAATGCGCAAGAGTACCGTCCATATCCACAAATAACCGTCTGTTCATCTGTTATCCCTTCTTTGTTCGTTCCTGTTTAGGGTTGACTGACCTTCCTGATTCTCACGAAATTTTAAAAAATCATTCCAGTCCTTTCCATCGAACCCCTGCTGCTGTGGAGAGACGTCTTTGACTGAATATCCTTGCTTTTGATACTTCTCCATATATTTAGCTGTAGCTTTTTTTCCTGCTTCATCATTATCAAGACCAAAGCGTATTTCCTTTACGTTGGGGTGTTTCTCCAGGAAGTGTTCAAGAGCAAGATCAGTAACTCCGCATAGAGCAACTCTGCTGTGTTGAAGCCAATATGTGTTTTTTCCTTTGTACATATTAGCGATCGTTGCGTGAGAGAGAAGATCTATCGGTGATTCAAAGACATAAACGCGCGTCTGAACATAACCTTCCTGCCAAAAACCGTAGTTTTCAAAGTAATATGTAACAGGATTCTTGTCGTCGTTTCCCAAATCAGCATTCCCTTTGAATCGCTTCTCGGGATTAGTTCCTTGCTTAGTGAAAAAAGAAGCTTCACCATTTTCTTTATAGTTTACAAAGACGGCGTTGCCAGTGGCTTCTTCTTGATACAACCGTTTAGATCTCATTAGATATGTTATGATCGTCGGGTCGATTCCTCTTGTTTTTGTTAAGTAGGCATATGCTCTTGAATACTTAGTTTTTGTAGCAGTAGGCAGAATGATTTTTTTAGGTACCATTGGTTTTTTCTCCGCTTGCGTTATCGGCCGAAGCGGAAGCATTGGTTCGTTGACTACAGCTTTGATCGCTTCGTAAAAAGACAATCTCTCAATTTTTTGCAGAAAAGCGACAATACTATCGCCGCCGACATTCCTGCTGTTCCAGTACCATCGTTTGCGATCGGAGCGAACCACGAGAGAGTTATGTTCTTTAGAACGGTAATCTTGTCCGACTTTTTTGAAGGAGTATCCGTAATACTGTTCTAAAAATGCAACTGTATCTGTGTTCATTGCCCTTTTCACATCTTCATCAGAGAAGAAAGGCTTTTTTGCCATATTAATACCTCCTTAATGGATTTATCCGCTGATAGATTTCTCTGTCAGCGGATATAACTTTATTTATCTTTAAAGTGGTTATAGGCTACCATAGCCGCTTCGCGCCGCCATTGATAATTGTTGTATTCATAACCCGGTCGTTCACATACCATAGCAAATGCAACGGCGGCGTTTTCAACGTTTGTCATATTCTTGAATTCATCTAATGTAAAGCCTGATCTGTATAACCACCCAAATGAATTGATCTCAGCACCCATGTATTCATTGCAAAGGTATTCTAATTGACCGCGGGCATTTTTATTTTGTATACTTGGGAACAAATGGATATCCCATTGGCACAATCCGTAATGAGTACCATATATTTCATCATATAGTGTTGGATCTAAGTTTAGCGTTCTTCCGCCGCACTCAATCATCATATTGCCGATTACTCCTGCAGCAGCTTGTTTAGATAACCCTGCGTTTCTAAGATACCGCCACGCTAATTCGGCGACGTTGCCGCCCTGGTTTAAATCACTGTCAAAAATCCAATATTGAGTACCTGAAGCCGAAACTTGAGCCTGTGTAAAAGTAGCTCCTTTACCGTCAGGATTATATCCATTGCCACCATTTGGATCGTAAACGATAACATTATCGTTGCTGTCTAACCCTGCCAGGACTATAAAGTGACCACCTCTTGTAAATATACCTGGACGTTGTGCTGAAATGACTGGCTTGCCATTTTTTAGCGCATCAATAACAGTAGACCAAGATGATGTTTGACCTTCCATGCGAAAACCGAAATGGTCAGCTGCTGCCGAGAAATAACTCCAAGATGTTCCGACTCCGTATACATAATAACTATTACCGCACCATATCGCATCAACAGGGGTAATAGAGGAAGCTGTTAGATATGTAGCAACCATTGCGAACGATGTCGGACCGCAGCCTGATCCTGCGATGGAATCGTCTCCGTAAGCGTTACCATATTGAGTTTGATCATAATATACCCAATCGCCAACAAAGCCGCCGCCACCTAAAAGACTGAAAGAGTTTGCTTTTTCTAAGAGCGTGTTCCACGTTTCATCGGAAACTTGATTAAGCATCTTGATGTTTTCAATTTGTTCCTCATTAAAATGCTCTTTTTCTGCGTATTCAAGGGCTGTTAAGGAGTCAATTGTAATTATCAACTTTGTTTGCTTGGTGGTCGTTGTTTTGCCTTCTGAATCTGTTGATTCTATTGTTTTGACCTCTGTGTCTTTGGAAATCGTAACCATTCCCCAAAATACTTTTTTAAGCTTTTCTTTACTTGCGTCGTTAAACTCTGCGAATATTTGTTGATCCGAACCGGCAGCAGCAGAACTGTATTTCCCACAATAAGCCATAATGATTTGTTTCCATTCGGGAGCTTCGCCCTCTATAGAAATCGTATCGTAGCTGACGTCGTTTTTTATACTTTCTATTCGATCTTTGTACTCAGCAACAATTTCATTCATTGCGTTTGTCAAGGAATCATCTTTATTTGAAAAAAAGATTCCGAAAACAGATACTGCTATAACCAGGACGATTGCCATGATAAGTACACAGAACACAATAGGAGAACAAAAACTCAGGATAAAAGTAATTAACCGTTTTATGGCTTTCCCGGCTTCTTTAATTAAGTTTGAAGCGGTATCATTATTGCTTTTTTTATTTTTTTCTTTTTCATTTTTAGTGGAAGCTAATGAACTGTTGGATTCATTTGAATTTGAGGGCGCTTTTTTCTTTTTACCGTACTCTATCGTTTTCTTGGTCAAGCTCGTAATACCGGTTATTACTTTTTGAGAAGCCGAGGTAATAAGAGCAGATTCAGATTTATTATTAGCTTCGTTTGTATTAATATCTGTATCAATAGAACGATTAATCGAAGATGTAACTAATAACGCTGTATCGTACAGATGATTGATTGCACTGTTTTGAGTTCTTTGAGATCTTACATTAAATACCGACTTTCGCTGTTGAGTCTTTGAGGTATATAACACGCTGCGTTTTTGACGGTTCTTTTTTTGAGTGTTGTTGATAATACGTTGCGATAAATCATTAGACGCAGTGTTTTGTCCTGTAATCGGTAGTGAAGAAGAGGGATCTGATTGATTGTCAATGGTATTGGCTGCTTTGTTTTCGTTAAATTCGGTTTTATTAGGTCCTTTTTGGGGCGGATTATTATCTTCTGAAACAGCGTCTCTTTCTTTCTTTTCGTCATAATCAGTATGTTTTTCGCTGTATTGTACTTTCTTTTCGCTGAATTTTACTTGTGGCTTTTTTCTTATTTCCATATGAGTACCTCTGAAAAGAGGCAGTTACAAAAAGTAACTGCCTCTTAATGCTTTATTCACCAGGTTTCGTTGAGCATAACTTGTATAGCTGTAGATTACTTGGCACTTTGTTTTTAAAAGGAATATTTTTATCTCCGATATGAATCAGACCCTCGCCTTGTGGAACGTTCTGAACATATTTGGTCTCTTCCTCCGAAATATGTAAAAGATAGGCTAACTTATCCATGTCCGAAGTTGCTTGTGCAAGCATAATGATCAACTCTGAATTGGATAACATTGTTTCAGCCTTATCCGATTGTAATACATCAGATACATTCTGAGTGATACCCGTGCAGGAGCCGTTGTACTTACGAATACGCTTCCAAAGCTTGAACAGAAAATCGGCAGAATAAGAGTGCAGGAATAAAAGATATATCTCGTCAATAAAGATATAAGTTTTGCGACCGTTACTCTTGTTATGCGAGATACGATTTAGTACATTGTCGAGAACCGTAAGCATTCCGATTCCTCTCAGAGAATCACCCAAATCCTTAATGTTATAACATACTACCTTGTTTTCTGTCTGTACGTTAGTTTGATAAGCAAAGGTATTAAGCGTACCTTTGATAAACATTTCGACCTCAAGAGCAAGCTCCTGCGCAACTCTTTTTGCGATATCTGTATCGGAAACTTTTAAAAGTTCATCATACAAGGTGTCGAGTGTCGGCGGTTCACCTGTATACCCTCTGTCAATGTATGGCTGTAATACATTCTTGACACAACGATCAAGAATAGACTGATGCATACCTGAGAATTTGTCGCCCATAATTTGCTCAAACAGCGATTGAATGAATTCTGCTTTCTCAGGGAGCGGGACGCCATCTTCCTCGCCATAGTTTGCTGTAATATCCATCGGGTTGATATGGCTATTCGAAGTGGAAGAAATCTTGATGATCTCTCCGCCGACTGCAATAACGAGCGGAGCATATTCATCTTCAGGATCGATAATGATGATATCTGCTTCAGGATCACGCAACAGGATTTTAAAAATCTCCTGCTTAGCAAAAAATGACTTACCACCGCCGGTCTTTCCCAAGATCCAGGCATTGCTGTTAATCATTTCTTTTCTGTCAACGATAATCAGATTTCCGGATACTTTGTTGGTTCCGTAAACAATACCCTTTGAATGGATAATATCTTGGATTTGAAACGGCATAAGTGTGGCGAGGACTTGCGTTTGTAAAGTTCGTGTATAGCCGATCTCGTCGATTCCAAACGGCAGTGCAGTTCTGATCCCCGCAATTTGTCTTGAAGGAAACATCAGCGGAGTTAATCCAATTTGATGTTCGGAAGCAATCGATTGAAGTCTTTCCGAGTTGACCATCAATTGTTCCCTGCTATCAGCAAAATGAAGGAGCGTAACGGTACAAAGAAAGACCTTCTGATCATTATTGACAACTTGTTCGTAGAATTCAACGGCTTTTTCCTGAGTGTGTATTAGGTTCTGAGGAAGCGGAACATTATACGGCTTCGAAGCGTTTTTGCGCACATAATCGATAGCGTTCTTTTCTGCGCTCATCATAGCCTTTTCAGCCATCTTTACTGCTTGTTCTTTTGTCATCGGTTCGGAGTCTACGCTGACTACTATATCTGCTCCGACAGACAAAACGGCGTTGATCAGACTGTCTCTCATGTAAGTGGGGAAACGTTCGAATACCATCGCCTGACCAAATCGCTCATCGAGTACAAAGCTTTTATTGTTTACCTGAATATTGGGACAGATCTGTTCTTTGAAGGATTCGCCCTTGTATACTCTGGATTTGTCATTGAAGTCAAGAGGGGTCTCTTTATACTTTTCCGGTTTGTAGATGCTGTAAATGAGTTCCAGCTTTTCTTGCGCACTTAAGGGCTTGCAGAATGAATCCATATTGCGCAGTACACTCAGGAGCGAAGATTCAATTCTGCCAAACTCTGATACTAACTCCTTGTAATTTGTTTTAGATGACGAGATCGTCAAATATATTGTGTGTACATATGTTTTTGCGTTCGTTACTAGTTCATCGAGATAGTTGTTGTATTCGGTCCTTAGATAGTCAAGATCGTCATGCTCCATTTTTACATAGAGCAAGCTGATATCGGTTACTTGTTCTAATCGCCTTGAAATGACAGTCAGTTTAAAATGGTCCAAAATGGAATTAAGCAACTGATTGTACTTTTCAAAGATGGATTTCTTACCTTCGTAATCGGACGTTAAATAATTAATATCCTTTATTTCGTAGGTTTTACAGTATACATCGGTGTTTTGGTACTTGAGAATACCATCTTTGTAGATTATATCAATCGGAATCAAAGCGTCACTCGCAACAGAGTACTTTGTCAGCTTTAATGAAGATTGATTATCTATCAATCTTTTTCTTGATTTAAATAACTTCATATTTGTACTTCCTTTTTAGTGTTTTCAAACGATTATTTAGATAACGCCTTGATTTCATTATCCATAATGTTTTTTGCAATTTTGTATTGTCCGTTTGCTTTTTCAATAGTGTCAGCTGAACTGATGTCAGAAACGACACTATCTATGACTACAGTCAAGTTCGGATATGTCTCAACTGCTTTAGAATATTCAGATGTAAACGATTCAGCAAGAAGCTCTGGATAGGTTGGAACAGCGTTCAACTTACTTTTGTATGTTCTCAATAAGATGTTAAGTTCTTTTTCGTCTTTGATTGTTTCTAACTGCTCTTTACAGCTGTTTTTCAATTCAGTAAATTGATCAAGATGTTCTGAGGTGTAAATACCTTCTTTATAGTTTGACATTAAACTATCGAATTCAGCTGTTTTATGGTTTTCAAATGCGATATTATTTCCAATTGAAGAAGCCAAAACGCAACCGATCATTAAGACAACGATAACTGATATAGATATAATCACTTTCTTTATCTTTTTTTGATTTCTTTGCTTGATTGCATCTGCTGAATTGTATTCTTCCTCATGCTTCCATTCTGCAATGGTGTTTTTGGGGTTGTTATACAGTTCGATCGGATTCACAATATATGATTTAAGAAACTCGACAAAGATTTTCTCAAATGTCATACCCTGAATAGTGACGAATCCAAGACACGCAAACGGGGTAGCCGCAATCATACACAGTGATATAGACAACTCAAGCGCCATGCTATCTTTTACCACAAAATATACACCTACACCGGTAAGTAGTGCAATAAGCGAACAAAGCGTTTGCCGCATGGAAAGACCTAGCAAGAATGTTTCTTTAATGTTTCTTATTTCTTCATTAACTTTTATTTCCATCAGTTAACCTCCCATCATTTCTCGTACAATCCGATCTGTTCCCTTTATCATGGTAAATAAAAGCAGTTCGTAGAATATAACTTTTATAAGCCAGTCGCGAATAATAGACATAGCATCTTCTCCACCAGAGGAGAAAATATGGAATGAAATACCGTTTTGATCATTAAAGATATTAATAAAAACAATACAGACTAAAATCATCATTACGGCTTCCATACATATTCCTATGTAAGAACGAAGAAAACTCTTGCCGACTCGAGAAGTTGAGATTGAACCAAAAGAAGCAAGCGGAATTGGTGAAATCGCAGTATAAATATATATTTTAAATATACGACCGTAAACCGTAAGAATTATCATTATTGATAACACAATAACCACAAGCATACCAATTAGGCACAACGTAATAATTAGAATAGATTGCAGATAGCTTATACCTTCACATGCAGTTTCTACTTCTTCAGGGATAGACATTGTTTCTGTGAAAGTTAGACCAGCTTTTGCGGCAGTCCCAGCGATTTCCTTGCTCCAATTGAAAATCGTAAGCATAATATTGGGAGCTTGTGTAATTGCGAATCTGGCTAATAAGAATCTGAAGAATAGCTTAACGACATGTTCGGGTCTCCTTGTATCTAATAATGTACCGGAAGATCCAATTACACCTATCAGAAAGCATATTATTAGCACCGTTGCCCCGATCGCTGAAAAGGAGTTACTGATTTCCCGCATGACATTCCAGACTGTAGCACTTTCCGCATCTGTTGAGACCAATAGATTTGAAAGGTCTTTCAGCGTATTGGTCCAAATTAGGATAATCTGCTTTAAATATGTAGTGATTATTTCCGGCATATTATAAAACATTAATCATCGCCTCCTTTTAGTAGTTGATGATTTTATGTTACAGTTGTACGCCGATGGCTTGCAGAAGTTCTTTTACAAAGAATACGAACAAGCCTACACCGAAGAAAAGGAGACCGTCTAATCTTTGGTTCGGATCATGGCTTAAGAGAGTTACGCCGACTTTAATCAATCCGAAAGCGGCAATGCCGACGCCGACGATTTTGATAACGGTAAACAGTATGTCCATAAACGATGTTAAGGACGACGATACTCCGCCGTCGCCTGCTGCCATGACGGGAAGTGCTGACATAAGCAGAATGCAAAGCGCTACGGTGACAGCGGCTACATTACGAGCGATCTTTTTATTTGTGGTTTTTAAATTAAGGCTTTGAGTGGACTTTTTCATAGTAATTACTCCTTGAATTGATAAATATTCAAGAGATCTGACACTGGACGTATCAAATCTCTTGTAAAATTTAAATACGTCAAACAGTGTTAGGCTTAGTGCATAAGCGTAATTACTGAATGATGGTATTATACGTGTATTAACGTATTAAAAGAATTCGATTCCTGATGTATCAAATTCAGAAACAGCTGATGGAATTGAGGTCAATCCATATCCATCATATTCTGTTTCGACTGTGCTACACACCTTCTCGGCTGTTCCGTGTTTATATCCTGTAACTTTAGAATCAGAACCAAGTAGTGTGTAATTGATGTTTGGGTGATGAAAGACATCATATTTCTTGTCCTTAATCGGGCGTTGACCACGGATAAATAGCAAAGCGGTGTCGGGATCGAGTAAGCGAACTTCATCGGGGGTCAATAGTTCACGACCTGTTCTTTGATCATTGGTGGTATAATTACCGTTCCTTCCTCTCGAACGTCCGTAACTATTTGTGTCGATCGTCTCTTTTCCTAATAGCTTTGATATATATTCATGCGCAAATTGTTCACTGCTTCCAAGAAACAATGTTTCATCACAGTTTGCGGTAATTGCTTCCCAATCTTTCTCGAACAGTTTTTTACATTGGGCAAGCGCTTGAATGATGATGCTGATATTTCCTCCGCGTGAACGAATAGTGGAAAGTATATTTTGGAAATTCTCAGGAAGCGCTACGTTCGCAAACTCGTCCATTAAGAAATGCACTTGATGCGGGAGAGCGCCTTCATATTTATTATCAGCCACATCATAAATCTGTTGGAATAACTGTGTATACAGTATGCTGACTAAGAAGTTGAAAGAGGTATCGTTCTCCGGGATAATGGCAAAGATAGCAGTTTTTTCTTCCCCGACTTTATTGAGGTTTAATTCATCGTACATTGTCAGTCTTTCCATAGCGGGAATGATGAACTTCTCAATCTTCGCAATCAGTGTGATCTGTATACTTTTCAGAGTTTTTCCGGCTGATCCACGGTATAAATCATAATAAATAACGGCTGTGTGCATGGGATTCTTAGCTTTAAGCTCCTGGAACAAGATATCTACAGGCGATTCATAGCTGTCATCGTCTTCCATAACTTTGGCGCTTCTTAACAGTTCGTTAATCATAGCAAAATTCTGTTCTTCCGGGGGAGCTTCATAATACAGAAAAAGCATAAGGGCTTTTAGCAACATTTGAGCGGTCTGATCCCAAAAAGGATCCTGTTGCATTTGGTTTCCTTTTGGAGCAGATGCTTCAAATATGCTTGTTGCGATTTTCTGTATATCTTCTTCTACATATCCTTCTCGAATGTATTTAAATGGATTATAACCATGTGATTTATCCATGTTTAATAGATCAAGAACCTTTATAACATATCCTTTCGATTCAAGGAAATGACCGGTTCTTCGTAGGTTTTCACCTTTTGGATCTAAGACTACATACGAAGAATTACCCTGAAGTAAGTTTGCCAGGACATAGAATAATGTTTTGCCTGCGCCGGAACCACCTATGACTAAGCAATTAAGGTTCAAACGGTGCTTGTGTCCTTTAACCCTCTCACTGATAGAAGTGTTCTGCGTTAGTATCATGTTTTCAAAAAAGTTTTTCCTATTTGAAATCTTACGATTTAACGCTCCTATATTTCCCCACTTAGCGCTACCATGCTCCTCGCCGGGGCGCTTGTTTTTGAAAGAGGATTTTACTACTATAGCGATAAATACAAAGATCAGTAAAAATATCAGAACAGTTTTGATGCTATCCGAAGAAAATGAGATGTTTAAAGGATTTAATAAAGCTTCTTTAAAATCTTCGCTTTTCTCGAAGAGGCTTCTACCATCATTACTGTTGATTACAGGGGAGAGCAGCAGGGCTAACCATACCATTATTAAGGCACCGATTACAAACAAAATAATGGCGCTCTTTTTATCAAGCTTTTGCATATTATCTCTCCTTTGCTTTGGCGTTCATTATCTTAATCATGAGCTGATCGACAGCGGGAGAGTTATTGTTCCGCTTCAATAATTCATTACGGTATTCACGTACAGCTTTGATAACGTGCCGTAACTCAATATCATCTAATTTAATGACTGTTTTACCCACGAGAAAACTCCTTTTTTTGAACTCTTTCGATGAACCTGTCAACTCTAATTGATAAATCTTTGGTATGACCCTTTATGCTATCTATCTTACTTTTTACGCTTTTCTCATCAAGAGTGTTTTCGATATCAAGGCTATAATCCAAATCAAGATAGGTTGCATCAACGCCATATCGACAGCAAAAAGCATAAGCGGAAGCTGTAGCGATTCCGATATTTTTTTGTCGATCATATTTTTTACTACCCGCAATATCATATAAAAAAATCTCTCTTGCCAGAGCGTTAATCAGTACTCTTGCAGGGAGATTCTTCTCTACATATATAACATTCTCGTTCGGGTTGAAGTACACACATTCGCCGTTGGTTTTTGAACCGTCAGTTTTTATGGTGCCTTTACTCATGATAGAAATTAAGGCTTTGATCAAAAGCTTTTCAGTCGGTTTAAAAGAAATATACGTAGTCGGATCGGCATCAGTTTGAGTTATGTCAAACATTTGCTGAGTGTAGTAAGTAGGTGAGCCATCAGGCTTTTCTTCTCTTTTTACAATTGAAAAGTGCTTTTGCCCTTTTTTGATGTTATAGCCGCTGGTTTGCCATTCGTCATAGGTTTTAATTACAGTAGCATACGGACATTGCGCTGTGATTAATAATAAATTGTTAGCGCTGTAGTAATTAAAACGACCGATTATTGCAAGGAGCTTTTCAAGCTCGTCAGTTGAAGCGAAGGCGATGGCAGCTTCCTCGCTTGAAATCATTTTTAATTGCTCTTTTTGAGAAGGCTTCTTTTCAACCTTCTTTTCAAGCGGAAGTGGTTCCGCTTTTGCTTCGTTATATACAACGCTTTTTCCGGTAGCATGCTTAATTATGTTAGATACAATCTTATTAATTGTAGAGTGGTTATACCGACCAACATAAATATTGAGTCTTTTAAGGGTGCTCTTTAATTGCTCGTCGATAGCCAAGCTTTGTTCATAAGAATGTATTCTTCCTTCGGGTTCATAGGCGTTTGGTTCAGGATCCCTCTCTACAAAATAAGAAAAATTATGATACTGAGCAAACAACTCCATATTGAGCGCTTCATAATTTGAATCATATTCCGCAAGATACGTTGAATTCAGAATTAAAGGAGAATCTGTAATTATAAAATCCACTTTGCCGTACAAAACATCAATTCGGCGAGTTTGCTCTTGTAAAACCTCAAGCTGATCGGCTTCTGATCCGTCAAGCAGATCTGCTCTGTCGGTCCAGACTAATTCTTTTGCGTATTCAGGAGCTAATTCAACAGAAAATCCTGCCTTTTTCAAAGCGGAAGCGATTTCCCAAGCAGATGTTGTCTTTCCTGCTCCCGGACCCGCAAAAGCGTTGATAACAATGGTATTATGTTTCATCTCAGTGCTTTGAAGCTGCTGCCTGTGGTTCTCGACAAAGGCTTTGAACATTGCTAAATACTCATTTGTCATTGCTTACTCCTTTATTTGTTAACCATTTCTTTGATATTATCGGCTGCCTCTTTTACCTTCTCAACAGATTCTTGCATTTTAGACGCTTTGTCCGCCTGTTGCTGACGAACGATTTCATCAACACGTTTTTTGATTGAAGGTCTGCTTGCGGCAGAATTACTGAATCCGTCCGCAAAAGGGTGATCCTGAGATTCTTTTGAGATGCTGTCCTTCTCAATATCAGTAATTCCTTCTACTTGAATAAGCGGCGAGGAATTCTTTGACGGAGCTTCTTCGATCTTCGCCGCTTGTTCTAAAGGGTTTTCACCTTCACTTTCGATTGTATCGAATGACTCAAAAATATCATCTATTTCATCATTCGTTAAATCATTTTCAGAACCAGTGGATTCTTCCGCAGAATCCGTATGCTGTTCGGATACCGATTCAGTACTTTGTTGTTCAGTCTCCGTTACAGAAGGTTCTTCTGATGATACTTCTACGGTAGGTTCCTCTGTAGGATCTGTCCTCATATTGATATAGTCTACATCGCCAACTCCTATATCTTCCAAAAGGCGATTGATTCGAGCGGCGTCTTGCTGATAAACGGTGATATATGATATGCCGTCTTTCTTGTTTTTTACAGCCGAAAATGTGATTCCCCTTTTAATCGCTTCTGAACGGACGGTATCAAGCTGATCGTTTGTAATTACAAATTGGTTCAAAGGTTTACTTGATTGAATCATATTAATCAGCTTTTGTTGACCCGGTGTTAATTGTTTCTTTGCTTTATATTTTTGTACAATACTGCGAATTGACGCCAAAAAAGCAATGGCAATTTCCTTAGTGACTTTTCCTGTCAATTGAGCAGTTATTTTTACGCCTTCAAGTGTCATGCTTAACACTTGATTACTGGCTTCGGATTCCATAGACATTATTCATTCCTCCTTAATGTAGTATCATATAGATTGATAGAATTAAGATCATCAGCGGATCTCACGGGTTTATCTTTTTCAGCTTCCCTTTGTTGCCGATGAAGTTCTTCATTTAAAGCTTTGGCTCTTTGCTGACTGTTGGCTTCTATATCATCACATAGTTTGATTTGGCGTGTAGTTTTTCTGATCTGTGATGTGTATTGACTGATTTCAGATTTAAGACGTTGCTGTTCGGTGAAATCATTTGTTTTAGCCTTTTCATTTCGGAGAACCTGTCTTTTTTCGGAGAGAGTCATTTTTTTATTGATTAACTCACTACGAAAATAAGCAAGTTCATCAGCTGTTGTAATATGGTTACGGTTTAACAGGCTGAGTTCATCAAACAGTACATTCATCTTATTTATCTCTGATCGGAGCCCTGGCGGAGTATAGTAGGTTTGATGTTTGTGATGTGAGAATACTCCGAGTGCATAGCAATAGCGATAATATAAAGCAATGAATCCGCTCCTTTTACTGTGAACGGATCGAGTGAAATACAAAGAACCTTTATAATATAGCTGTTTGGAATGATAAGGACGAAAGACAGGTTTGGTTTTGACACCCGTATATATTCGCTGACGAATTTCTGCCAAGCTATAACCGTTCTTATCTTTATTCAGTCGAATGTTTCTATCCCAATACGCATAGCCTACGGATACAGAGTCGCCGCGAATGATGATTCTATATCCGAGCTTACGCATATTATTGTAAAACTCTTGCTCGCTTATCGAGTGTTCAATTACAGAATCTATATCTCGGTAAAGCATTGATCTGTGCGTTGCTTCACCTTTCATTTTGGCGGCTCGCCATTCACCGTAGTTTTTATATTTGTAGCCTTTAGGATTCGTAATAACGGATAAACCGTGCTTACGGCATAACTTATCGGATTCTTCTCGCATCTCATACTTTGTTTTACCGTTATTATTGAATCTCTTACCGTCAAAAGGTGAGACAGCGCAAATACAGAAGTGGTTATGTAGGTGGTCTTTATCAAGGTGAGTGGATACTAAGACCATATACTTGTCACCCCATAGCTTTTCAGCAAGCTCCACTCCGATTTGATGACATTGTTCCGGCGTGACTTCTCCAGGTAGAAACGATTGAATACCATGATATGCAACATTGACAAGCTTTCGATTACGCGGGTTGATTTGAAGTGCTGTCATCATCTCTTGCTTTGCGTTCTTAGGACTACAGTTGATTCCGCTGACAAGCTGTCCTTTAGATGTCTTGAATCCATCTGTTGTATAATTAACAAGAGCATTAAGGTAATCTGTGTTTCTGTCAAGAGTAGTCTTATCAGGGTTTTCATCATAATCAATGAGCTGACCGATATCGTTTGATCTTCCCCAAATTTTACAAGTCGCCATTTTACTTTAATCCTTCAATAAATATAGGGATAGCATTCAGCTCAGTGCATAAGTCAAACAACATATCGGCTTGCTTTTTATAGTTGAGAGAATCAATAAAGCCTTTGGTATGTGCTATCTTTGCAATCTGATCAATGTTATAACCTATCTTTCTTATCTGACGAATAAGCTCTCTATAGTCTTTCGACGGCAAGGCTACAGGCGTATGCCCGCTGATAAGCTGTCGAATATATTCCTCGCGGCAGAACGCAGACTTACTTACATCTTCGTTGAGGCGATTCAACTCGCTCTCCGACAGCCTTATAATAATTGATTTATTTCTTTTATTTGATGAATTCAATTTCATCACCTCTTATCATGAAGAATTATAAGCGGGGGTTAGGGGGTGTCCCCCTAAAGAGGGTATCTGAGCGTTTTATCCAATTTCCAAAAATTGGATAAAATGATATCAGTACCCATTGCTTGTGACAGGTTTGAGGAAAAACCGTTTTTCAAAAATACATCGATTTTTGAAATTTCTCTTGCGGTTTTTCATATATTAATCATCATTTTTTTGATGGAAAACACTTATATTTCCGTTAGATTTTTTGATATTCACAATCAAAAAATCGCCATTCACAGAAATAATAAAGTCGGATAAAGAATGAAAAATAGAGGAAAACAGCATTTTCATTCGGGATTTTTTGCACAGCCGAGTGCAAAAAATCCTTATTCACAGAAGAAAAAATACGATATTTGAGACCGTTAACATTGACCTCTTTTGTGCTTATCTTCTTCACGTGTAGATATCTAATCCGATTAATTTGTCGTTTTTAAATCCCAAATTCCAGTACTTATCTCCGGATTCATTGTAATAAGCAATCGTATCTATATCGTTTTCTTTATGCTGTTGAGTTGGAGCACCTAAATAGGTAATAATATCTTGTTTGCTTGTATTCTTATCGAGAACAAGATCACCTATTTTTATTACAGAATCTTTATCGACTTTTTCAAAAATGATTGTCATACCGATGACTTTACACTGGCTATATGACATTGATAATTCGCTATCATTCGTTATGTATAGATTAATAAAACCCTTTTTTGAATCTCCGTTTAGGAAAACGCATGGATTATCTACTGCCCCAAACTCAAGGTTTTTATCTTTTTGCTCTGTTGCAAATTCATAACCTGTCTTATTTAATTCAGTAATATTCACAGGGAATGTTATATTCACATCATTCAAAACAATCGAAAAGGACTTCCATTTTGCTCTGTCTATTTCTTGCTGAGAGTATGTTGGTTCCGATGTGGGTTTTATATATGATTTGTATTCAGTCTGTCCAGGCTTATTGTTTACAGTGCTTTTTGTTTTCGCGTTCTCAGTTTTTGATTCTGCAAATGATTCTTCGCCGGACGAGCTTGCGATGATTACTGTCGCTTTCTCGTCAACAGTCGCTGTGTTATCTTTTGTTTGATCATAGCTTCTATTCTTGGCGGCACTAAATATCGCAAAGAATAGAACAATACAGCATAGGGAAATTAAAACGATTATGGCGATTTTTTTCTTTTTCATACTCACAAACCTTTCATCATTTCTTTAGAGCCGAAGCAGAATATAGAATCTACTTCGGCTCTTGACAACAGTAGTATTGATGTGAACCAGATGACTATAGCTTTAAATAAGATAGTTTGAACGAAATACTATAATACATTTCGTTCTTTTTGTTGCGCAGATTTAGGATTATCCAAATCTAAAGCAGCGTTTATTTCGTCTAATCTTGCCTGTTTTTCTGCTAATTCATCTGCATGAGCAAACGGTTTAGCTAACTCTTCCTCGGCTGATTTGATCTGAGTTTTAACATTATCAAGATGACCTTGCGCTTCTTCAAGCTTAGATGGAATACTCTTAATTGCATTGTTGAGACGAACCAAAATATGAGATTCTTTAAGATTTACTTTCTTAACTCTATATTTTGCCGCTCGTTTAACTACTAAATCGTAAGCAAAAGATAGATTGTTGAATTCCATGTACAGCTTGAATCCTTTGTATTCTCCGATTATTTCACCGTTAGATCTATTCTCTTTCATTGCAGAGAATAACTTTTCTTCTCCCTTTTCTTTGTCGGTGTAGACCGTTCCTGCGACAGTGATCGGATACTCCTGATCATCAGAAAGATGACTGAGATATTTAACGTCATCTTTGATGTCAGAAACCAATTGCTGATAATATGATAATTGAATCGGAAGATCTACAGTAAGCTTGTCTTGCAACAAGAATCTCTGTTCATTGTAGTCTGATTCCATCAGTTTTAAATTGCTGACTTCCTTATCAAGCTCAATTTTCTCTTTGATCCGTTGATCACCTGAAGCTAAAGCCATGATTTCTGAATAGTTCAAAACGGTTTCGTCTATATCTTCTGCAACTCGGACAGGTGTTTTAGAAGTCATAATCTGCGAAATGAACTTCTGTTTATTGACAATTATCTGATACAAGTACGCATCAAAGGTACTCTCAGTAAGATATGTAAAGATATATACCTTTTTATTTTGGTTTCCTTGTCGTATAATTCGACCTTCCTGTTGCTGTAGATCGGACGGTCTCCAGGGGCAATCCAAATGGTGTAAGGCAATCAGTTTATCTTGAACATTTGTGCCTGCACCCATTTTTTGAGTGGATCCAATCAATATCCTGACGTCGCCGCTTCGAACTTTTTTGAAAAGTGCCTGCTTTGCTTTCTCTGTATTAGCAGAATGAATATACGCAATATCACTATTCGGTATACCAAGAGAGGTCAATTTTTCTTTGAGATCGTCATATACATTGAATTCATGATTAGGTTTCGGAGTAGAAAGATCGCAGAAGATTAGCTGAGTGAGTTTTTGTTCCTGTGTATCTTTCCAAATCTCATATACTTTTTTAGCGCAAACATCTGGTTTAGATCCTTCAAAATCCGGTAATGTAGGGTCGAACAGGCGCTGATCCAGAGCGAGCTTTCGCCCGTCATTGGTGATCTTTAACATGTTATCCTCGCTTGGATCTACTTTTCTATCTCGAATCGCATTAGCCCGTTGACCAAATGTTTTAACAATGTTCAGCTGATCTTCGCTCGGTTGCAATACGATATTTTCGTAAACAGCTTCAGGCACATTAAGATTTAACATGTCTGCGGTTTTAACGTCGGCAAACTGACTGAACATATTCCTCAGTTCAGGAATATTATGGAATTTTGCAAAACGCTTTTTTGCACGATATCCCGATCCATCAGGAGATAGCTCGATAGACGTCACTACATCGCCAAATGTTGAAGCCCATGCATCGAAGTTGATCAATCCTCTTTCACGCAATCCATCATAGTATAGATATCGCATGTTGGTATACATCTCTACCATAGAATTGCTAACGGGGGTACCTGTCGCAAAGATAACGCCTTTTCCTTGTGTTTTTTGATCAAGATATCGGATTTTAAGGTATAAATCTGCGGATTTTTTTGCTTCAGAAGTTGATATTCCTGCAACATTTCCCATCTTTGTTAAGACTGCGAGATTTTTGTAAGAATGCGCTTCATCAACAAAAAGTCGATCAACACCAAGCTGTTCGAAGGTTACAACATCATCTTTATTTGATTGATCACGTAATCTTTCAAGCTTTTCGATTACTCTTTTCTTCTGCGCTTCAAGCTGCTTAATAGAATAGCGTTCCTCGGAAGCGTCTATCGCAGCTCGAATATCATATAACTGTTCATTCAAGACTTCTTCTTGAGCCTGTACAGACATAGGGATTTTTTCAAATTGACTGTGTCCGATAATGACTGCATCATAGTCGCCTGTGGCGATTCTCGCACAGAATTTCTTACGATTTGCTGTTTCAAAATCACGTTTTGTTGTTACAAGAATATTAGCGTTAGGATAAAGTTGGTAGTACTCTGTCGCAAACTGCTCTACGATGTGATTCGGAACCACTATCATAGATTTTGTACACAATCCCAATCGCTTCATTTCCTGTGCTGCGGCAACCATTTCAAAAGTCTTACCGGCACCCACAACATGAGCTAACAGCGTGTTTCCGCCGTGAATAATTCGTGCGATCGCGTCAACTTGATGCTTTCTTAATGTTATTTCAGGATTTGATCCCTCAAATTTGAGATAACTGCCGTCATACTCACGAGGACGTATTGAATTAAATTTTTTATTATACAGAGCCGTCAGCCGTTTTCTTCTGTTCGGCTCCTGCCATATCCACTTTGAAAAAGCGTTCTCAATGGCTTTCTGTTTGTTTTGAGCTTTTTGAGTTTCTTCCTGATTGATTGTCGCTGTACGCTTCCCGTCAACGTCATGGTAATCATATATCTTTGTGTCTCGAAGATTTAAACTGTTTTCTAACAAAGCATACGCTGAAATCCTTGAGGTACCGTAAATGTTTGTTGCCGATACGCCTCTGTCATAGCTCTTGTTAGATACATACCATTCGGAAGTATATTCGGTAAAAGATACTTTGACTTTGCCCTGACATGTGAACGGTGTCTTTAAAAGATCGTACATAAAAGCTTGAATGTCATCAGCAGGAATCCAAGTCGACCCCAAACGTGCTTCAATCTCAGTTGCCTTCAAATCAACAGGCTGAATCTTTTCCAACGCTTCCACATTGAAAGAGTAAAGATCGGGGTATAGCTTAGCATAGCGTTTTGCGGTGCTCAGTTTTTCTCTCACATCATCAGATAGGTATTCCTCTGATGTGAGATACTTCTTACTGCCCTTTTCTTCTGGATTATAAAGCGGATTAAGGAAGATTACACCTCGAAGATCCTCATATATTTCTTCTTCTGTCTTACCTGTGAGATCAGACATATATTCAATATCAACACGTGCCTTTTCCCCTAATGAAAGGGAAAGCGCTTCTGAGGAAGTATCAACAGAGGTTATATCTACATGAGGACGGACAGTTCTTTTTGTAAATATATCGCCCTTCCTGACAAACTTATTATCATTCCATATTTCCAACGTGGCAAGAAGATAATAGGAACTGTCTGCTGAAAATAGTTTCTCAGCGGTCTTGCTGTTAATATAACCATAATCGTTTTGATAATCATCGTAGATCTGATTTAACAGTCGCATTTGATCAGATATTACTTGATCAGATTCATCTGCGACTTGCATATCCAACAGTTTCCTAACAGTTTCACGAAGCTCTATCAGTTTCTTTATCTGAGCGGTCTGTTTTTGATTAAGATCAACTCGGTTCATCACTTTTCCGATTCTGTAGTAGAGCTTATCATCGGATACCGTGAAACTGTAATCTTGGACAAGAGGATCAGCGGGAATTGAATTGACTGAATCGGGATTTACAGAAATAATCTCAGGCTGTCCATTGTCATATTCAAATCTGATATAATTAACAGCACGATCAAGAAGTTGGTTGAAATCCTGTTCCTCTCCAAGAATACATCTCGGAACCGGGCGATATCGCTCGGATACATACTGCATTTCACCGCAAATCATACGAGGGTGGTCTACAAAATAACTGTTAATAGATATTTTGTTGTTGATATCCTTATCTAAATGCACCCAGGAGGGTTCTGTTTCAAGCGCCTTTTCTCTTTTCTGAAGAATAACGATATCTGATGTAACGTCAGTTCCGGCAGCCGATTTAAACACTCCTCGGGGTAATCGTATTGCGCCTACAAGCTCAGCTCGTTGGGCAAGATACTTCCTCACAGTGGATAGTTGTTTGTCCATTGTGCCCTGAGAGGTGATTAAGGCTACTATTCCATTCGGTCTGACTTTATCCAGAGCCTTTGCAAAGAAGTAATCATGAATGAGAAAGTTTTGTGTCTTATAGTCCGGATCGTAGACTTTAAAATCGCCGAAAGGAACATTTCCGATTACTACATCAAAGAAATCGTTGTTGAAATCAGTCTTTTCGAAGCCTTTAATTTGAATATCAGCATTCGGATATAAAGCTTTAGCGATTCGTCCAGAGATACTATCAATTTCAACACCGTGTAGTTCGCTGCTTTCCATTGAAACAGGAAGTCGTCCGAAAAAGTTTCCGACACCGCAAGAGGGTTCAAGTATTTTGCCGCCTTTAAACCCGTTGCTCTCCAAAACTTGGTAAATAGCATCAATAACTACGGGAGGAGTGAAAAATGCGGTATTAACAGAAGAGCGAGCAGCTTCATACTCGCTATCGGATAATAAGCTATGCAATTCTTTGTACTCATTTTGCCAACCATAGTTGTATTCGTCAAAGACTTCTGAGAGACCGCCCCAACCAACATAATTAGAAAGAATGACTTTTTCTTCTTCTGTTGCATATCGGTTTTCTTTTTCAATCTGTTTCAGTGTTTTTATCGCTTTTATATTTGCGGCATACCGCTCTTTCGGGGTTCCGACGCCGACGTCTGAATTGCTCAATCGGAAGTTTGTAGGTTTATCTACACGAATGATAACATCTTCTTCAAGAGCTTCAGGATTTGTAGATCGGATAGCTTCAATAAGTTGAGGAAAAACATTTACATAGGCTGTGTTTGATTCAATGTAATCCACAACACCGCCGAAGCCGTCTCCGATATCTTGGCGTTCTTCTATAGTGGTACCGTCGGGAAGGTTGATTGTAAATCCGGTTTTATCATATCCGATATATCGGTAATACATATCTTCTTCCTGCTCACGTGCTTCCATATCATTATTATGATGACGTGCAAGAAGGGCTTTCCACCCTCTGTGTCGTTCTGTATCGAGTCGGTACATCAGTTCATCAAATTCAAATACAGAGTATTCCTTGCCTTCTACAAAGGCAGGATTCTCGCTCCACAAACAGGTGATTGTTGCAATCGTTCTTTGGGGATTACTTTTATTATCCTCTGTTTGTGTAATAGAGGAGGGCAAGAAGGTTTTAGGTTCTTCCTTGATATTCTCCAGAACATAAACCTTATTATTTGAATCTGTAAGCTTTTGAACGTATTCTTCAAGTTTATAAGCGGGTATTCCGACCATAGGTACCGAAGTGATATTTCCTTCCTCGTCATGGATAGTTCGACGAGTAAGAGTTAACTCCAGT
>Ga0256405_10002865_pt1 | contig 37521 bp, 100 predicted proteins | sample RumenRJG_02DNA_FD_189096 | JGI IMG/M metagenome (GOLD analysis project Ga0256405, IMG submission 189096) | Bovine rumen microbial communities from Lethbridge, Alberta, Canada - RJG_02 | ecosystem: Host-associated > Mammals > Digestive system > Stomach > Rumen | place: Canada: Alberta...
ATCTCTTAACGATTTTCATATTTTCCCTTTAGTCGTAGATACTCATTATATTCTTCTTGTTCCTTTTTCTTAATTTCATTAAGTTTTTCCTGTTCAGCTTTTTGGTGAGCCTCTTCTTCTTTACGAGCCTTTTCTTTAAAATACTCTTCAACTGCTCCGTCCATATCATTAATAGCACGATAGGGAATAATATATTGGGTGTCAGATGTTTCTCCCATACTATACCATTCATTAATAATTACATATGTATCATTCTCATAATCTTCATCATCAAAACGCCAAGTGTCTTGATGTATCCAAGGCTTATTTTCTTTTTCCTTTATTCGTCTAACAAATTCTTCCCCAACTTCAATAAGAGCGTCTTTGAGTTTTTCTGCATAAATAATTTCGCTTTTAATATGAAGTGGTGTCATCTTGTCCAAAATTTCAGTACTCATGTTATTTTCCTCCATAACTAAATCAAAACATAGGGTAAAGATTCCCACCTCTAAGGTGGAAGATAGCCTTACTTTAAATTAATATAAGTATATCATATACTAAAAATAATGTCAATAGAAAAAATTTAAATTTGGGCAGGGAAAACTAAAAAGAAAGCGTGTGTTCTTGTTCACACTTTTCATAAGCTTCCATAGCAAATTCAATCTTACTAATTTCTAATTCTATATTATGATATTCTTTTTCCATATTTTTAATACTTAAACTATTAGTTTCACTAATAAATCCATTCTTAATAATAAACGTATATTGCGTAAGATAAACTTTAGCAATTTCTTCTGTAAGTTCTTTTAGCTTTTCATGAAGTTTAACTTTCTCTTTAACTAATTTATCATAATAGGTCAATTTAATCTCTCCTTTCTATGTAATAAGTATAACATAACTTTAGAGTAATGTCAATAGTGTTTAAAAGAAAAGGAATATTGTTATTCTCATTGAACACATGTTAATTTTATAAAACTATTTACAATACCTATATAATATGCTATACTAGGTATAGAAAAAAGAAAGGAGTGGTTCTAAAATGAATAGAATCGCAGAATTAAGAGAAGCTAAAGGATTTAACTCTATAAGGGAATTTACTCACTTTATAGAAAAAGAATTACACTATCCTGTATCAGTAGCTACTATGTGCTTATTAGAAAAGAATAAAAGACTTAATAAAGATTTCATAGTAATAGATAATACAGTTGTAGAATTAAAAGGTGTAAATCCACCATATAGATTAGTTAAAGTCTTAGCAGATTACTTTGGTGTATCTATAGAGTATATGATGAACGAATAATCCCCTTCTTTTTTAATGAAAAAATAAAAACCCCTCAAATTCATGCCCTAGGAGACAGTTTAGATAAAAACGAAGGGTACAGTATACCTTCAAAATTGCCTTTCTCCTAGGGTATAAAAATGGGGGTATACAGGCAAATTAGCATTTGTAATTACAAAAATACCCCAAAAATAGCCTAAAAATATATAAAAATAGCCTATTTTTGGCAGATTTTACTACTTAAGCTAATAAGCTAAAAATAGCCGTGAAGCCTTATACTATAAGGGCTGAAAGGAATTTTCTGATAATAAGGCAAGCGTAAATATTCAGAAAATTTTGGCAATAGAAATAAAAAAGAGAAGAAAATATCTTCTCTTATATACATACATTACATTTAATATAACTATTAAGACTATATTCTAATTCATTAATTTCAGTAAGAATATAAAAATCATTTCCATATAGCATAATAGCATTTTCAATAATAGCTTTTTCAATATTACCACTAGGAATTACTATACTATCATGTCTATCAAGTTTAGTATTACAATAATTAAGAGTCATTAAAATCACCTCAAAGAGTAGGTAAATCTAATTGTATTTTATCCATTAATTTACTACTATCAACACCATTAAGACTAATACTAAAATTAGTACCATTATCCATATTAATTATAATAAAATCACCTTTAATATGAATATCAACAACTCTATCTAGATTAAAGATATGATTACGGATTCTATAAAACATATTACATGCACCTCTCTATTTCGATTGTCCAGTTTCCAAAATGACCATCGCCCCATTCAATATATGCGTCCAATACTTCATCATTATTGATAACATCTTTTAATGAAACAGAGCAACCATCAATATCACAGTCTGTAGACCATCCTTTCTTTATAAGATGATTATATAAGTCTTTAAGTGCTTGTCTAACAAGTTCTTTTACTTCATTAATAGCATCTTCTCCTGCAAATATGTAATAACCTTCTACTTCACTATAAATATCTCCATCAAAATCAATATAAACTACATATGCATTTCTTATTCTCATATACATCTTCCTTCCTATATATATATTATAATAAATTTTAAGTAAGGCGGGAAAAATTAAAAAGAAAAAGTGTATTCCTTACCATCACTAAGTCTTTTAATAGTATAAATAGTTTCTTCATTAATAACTTCACCTTTAATGAAATTAGGATGAAAATACCAATCATCTATAACATAAGAATCAGATTTTTCATCATATCTAGCTTCTACTATCTTACCTAATAAATTAATCATATCAGGATATATAATTCCATTATATACAATATAAACATCTTCAAATTTTTCAATGCCATATTCATATTTAAGTTCTTCTAATGACTTAAGTAATACTTTCATAAATAAATCAGCCTTTCATTTCTAAATCTTTCTGTATTTTATCCATAAGAGCATTTACATCTACAGTTCCAGAACAAATAATATATCTATTATTATTTTTCAGATCTACTATAATATCTCCTTCCCTAGTAATACGAATATCAATTACCTCATTTAAATTAAATATATGATTGCAGATTCTATAAAACATATTATATTCTCTCCTTTCTTTTAAGCTAATATAAGTATAACATAATATATCAATTATTTCTCTATAATACAAGTAATATCATCAGCTAAATATTTATTATTATTAACCTTAATAATACTATCAATATGCTTATCATATAAATCCCAAATTAAAGCCCTAATACTATATTTATCTTTAATTTCTATAGTCTTTTTAGGATAGTCTTTAGACTCAAATGTAATTTTCATCTCTATCACCTCTATATATAGTATACTATAATACAGCTATAATGTCAATACTATAATTTTTATAGGTCAAAGAAATGTCTGATAATCAAAATATTCAGACAACTTACTTAAATAGATAGATAATTCAGTTTATTAGACAACTTAGCTATTGATTTTATGCAATAAGTTTCATTCGTAAATAATTGCTCTATATAGCATAGGGTCAAACTGTACTATTTTGTCATTTTATTACGTAAAATACGATTTATTGTTATTAAAAAGTTTCAAATGAAACTTAATTTGTATGTTAATTTGAATATTCTGACACATGAATATGTGCTTATATGTTAATAGGCTGAATATTCTAGTTGTTAGAATATTGTATTGTATTGTGTACAGTGCCTCTGTAATTACTGTTATTTGCTACTGCTATTGTTGTTGTTAGCTTGAAATCGCGCAGGAAGCACCAACAATATTTTCCTAAAAGTGCTTTCCCTATGTACTTCCCTAAAATGCTTATTCTAATAATGTCCATGTACCGTTTATTTTCTGTATATTTACCCCATATACATCTCTTAATATATCTATATAATTATTATCTTTATTCTTTTTCTTTCTTATACTATTATAGCTTATATTCATTATACTACATATATCTTTAGTATTTATATATTTATTTTTATATTTTATTCTTATATGAGTTCCCATTCTTTTTTCTCTCCTTTTTCTCTGCCCAAATTTTAAAATCTTTTTATCTAATCACCTCCTTTTCTTTTTTGATTCTCCCGCCCCGCCTTAAATTTCTAATACTACTTCCTTTATGCTTCTTCCTTCTCTTTGCGCTTTACTTCCTATCTTCTTATAGCTTATACCATTTATTCTACAATACTTACTTATAGCTATATATTGACCTTTATAGTATATCTTATTTTCTTTTATTTCTTCCGCTAACTCTTCCTTTGTCATTATCTTTAGTTTTCTTCTATATGTTTGTGTGCTTATATCATATAGTCTGCAAAATTCTTTTACTTCTTTTTGCTTTCTTTTCATTCCCTTCCATGCTTCTATTGCTTCCATAGTTGATAATTCTTTATGATTCGCTCTATAGGCATTTATAGTATCATAGGGAAGATGATAACAATCACAATATTCTTTTAGACTATATAACATATCATTCGTTTCGATTATCATAATACCCTTTCACTGCTTCTTCTACATTACAATTATGCTCTTTCTTATAGTATAAAATACCTCTATAGTCATTATAGCTTTTATGCTTTATACACCATGCTCTTAGACTCATTCCTTCTATATAGTAATAGGTATTTCTATTACCTGTACCCTTATAGACTTCTAAGGCTTCTTCTGCACTTACCTTATGGCGTTGCATATAGCTATATATGGCACTATAGGATAATCCTTCTTTTCTGCAATATTCCTTTAGGCTTAATCCTTCTATTTCATATACCCTTCTTTGCGTAATTTCTCCTTCCTCATATCGCCGTATTACTTCCTCATAGCTTAGATTATGCTTTTTCTTATAGTTATATACCCTATGCGGATTCAGCCCATGCCTACGGCAATATTCCTTAATCGTTAATCTTTCCCTGCCTATTATAATTGCTCTCACTTCTAAAACCCTTTCTACATTAACTTTTTCTATTACATAGTATAACATAGATTTTTATATTTGTCAAATTATTTTTTAGTAATCTATTCTACGAATTAAAAATACTTTTATAGCGTCCTCAATTGTGCAACCATAATCATGTTTAAGTGTGCGAATTGACTGATATTTATCATACATTAAATTATTTTTACACCATTTACGCAATGACAAATTAGTTAAATCTAATTGGGGTATATTTATATATAAATTTCTAAATTTTTCAAAAAATTGTGCAGTATTTTTATGTCTTTTAATATAATCTAAAACAACAAAAAATGGATAATCATTATTTTCTGCAAACTTTCTTATTTGTGGAAATGATACTAAATAAAACCATTGATTTATAATTTCCTGTAATTCTTGCTTTATAGTATTTATAGTTACTTTCTTCTTGTGGCATGCAGACTTATTATTATTTTGTTCTTCATAAGTAGCCCACCTAGTATTACTAGGTTCATAATCCCCATCATTATTAGGATATCTGTCTATAGAAGTATTATTAACACCATACTCTTTTTTATGCTTAACATACTCTTCATACATATCATCTTCAAAATTAAAATAGTTATGCCATCTTTCACATACCTTTATTCCTCTTCCCCCATATAGGATAGTTATGATTCTTTGGATTATAACATCTATCTTTCATACTATACCACACTTCATAAAAACGCTTACTTTTAGCTACTCTTTTTACTTCATTTAATGCCATATATTATCACCATACTTTATTATATTTTCTACTTTATAGTATAACATAAATTCAATAATTTGTCAATGACTTTTTAATTAATTTTATACAATAAAATATAAACCCCAATAAAATGGGGTATATATTTACCACGGCAAAATATCTTCTTTTAGTTCAGCTATATTAGAATAGTTATCAACGTCAATCTTTGCTAGTTTTTCTTCACTATATGGAATATGATTCTTGATTAGATGTACTTCAATTTCTGCCTTATCCTCAAAAGTATAGATAGGTCTATTAAGGATGATATATTCATTAGCATTAGAAAGAATATAAGCACTAATCTCTTCAATAGAAGGATATTTACCTTCAAAATAATCCCCCATATCCTGTACAAAGTCATCTAAAATATCATAATCACTCATGGTATCAGCATACTCTAAGGCTTTTCCTTCAAGTTCTAAGGTCAATTCAAAAGACGATACTTCTTTTCTGATAGTTAGATACGGCATAATAATTCTCCTATCGTTTTAATTGCGTGAATGTCTACTTTATTTAATTTTCTTTTATCATATTCAATTTCGTAATAGCTAAGAAAATCTTTTAGAAGTCTCCTTGTCCTAAAATTAATCATTTTAGTATCTAGGATTTTAGCTTCTTCTTCTGTGCTATAAATCATAATTACCATTCCCCACATTCAATTCTTTTTCCCCTTGCATAGGCTCTTACAATACGCTTAATAGTCTTTTGACGAATGTTTTTCTTAACTAGAGTAGTTTTGCACCAAAAGTATACAGTATTTCCATCTTGATAGATTTCTCTGCCATTACCTAATACATAGTAGTCTACACCTTGCATAGTATATGGTATTTTAAGTTCTTCTAAAATCTCTTTCATTTTATTTTCCTCACTTTCATGTCATCAATAATATACCTTTCTCCAAAAAGTTTATAGGTATTATTTTTGGAAGTTTCAATCATGGTAAAACCTTCTCTGCAAATCTTTCTTGCTACAAGTTCTTTTTCTGTAAAAATTTCTCCTTTACTTATATAAAAGTGACCTTTAAGATTATGATTAATGATTTTTCCTGCATTACCTACATAATAAATCAAATTCTTCATCTCCCATCCACTCTATAGTATTTAAATTGCAAAGTTGACAATATCTTTTTAGGAAATATCCTATAAATCTGCTAGTGGTTTTACTCTTTTCTTTTGCGCTCTTTTTTACCGCCACATTATGCCCATTTTTAACGATTACTACTTCATCATAGCTAACCATATATAATTTACAATCATGCTCTATAATCATATTATTTTTACTAATATGTCCAAGATGATTTTTCATATGTGTTATTCTCATAGAATTTCACCATCCTCATCAAATTCATAATCATTTGCAATAATCATATCTTCTACATACTCATCACTATCATAATATTCTTCTTCACTATCTAAGAAATTTTCAATAGCATAGCCAACACGATTTAAGAAACATTCTACAGTAGTTTCAAATTCTCTTAAATCATCTTTCCATACATTAAAAGCGTCAAGTAAAAGCATATCTGCACAATATCCTGTAAATGGACAATTAAATTCTTTAGTTACTTTACTGTAATAATTTTTATGCCCATTACTAATATACTTACCTTTTAGATTAGGTTCAATAAAGTTATTCCACACATATTTATAGGCTCTTGCATCTTTAAGAGTTAATACTTCATCTTCCCCTTGAAAAGTAAGAAAACAATGATTATAGCTATCAATTTCATAGCTACAGTTAAGTGCTTCACAAATTTTGCGAATACTTTCACTATTTTCATCTGCCCAAGGAAGTTGGTCACATTCACATTCCCTACGATAGTTTTCACGAGCATTTTCTTTAGCCTTTTCAGACAATTCATCAAACTTGAAGGCTTTAATAGTAATATATCTCATTTTTATCTCTCCTTTTAATCGAAGTACTTATCTTATGATTTTATTATATCAAAGAATGGGGCGAAAGTCAATCCCTAATTTGAAAAAGAGTGCGTAAATATTGATTTTGATTTTGAGCAATATAATCTACAAGTTCATAAAATCGCATATTAAAAGCCACTAATTGAACTTCTTTTGGGTCAAGCATATCTACTTTACCGCTATGGTCAATAATCCTAATCTGATTGATTATCTTATTCATGACATAATCTCTCCTTTAATATATGTAGGCTTAAAAGCCGTAACAATGGCACATTTACTAAGAGTTCTATAAGTTACTGCACTACCTTTAACATCTGCATAAGTATATTGAAAATAATTATCAGAAATATAATCATCAATAAACTTTTTTGTAACTTTATCTACTACAACACATTCTTTTTTAATCTCATTAGTATCATAGTTTTCACTTTCAATATGAAGTACAATCATTATTATTCTCTCCTTTAATTATACATTACAGTGTAAATTAAGTCAATAGTATTTCCTCTAGCATTATTGTGCCTATGCACTTCAATAGCATTAGTAACAATATTTACTACATTATGCTCTTCACAAAATTCATTGATAACCTGCTCAATCCATTCAGTATTATCAAGTTCTTCTAGTGCTTCATTATACCACTTTGCTCCTTTATCATCATTAAATGCATGAGATGAAGCATTACTTACTCTAAATCTAAATACTTTTACTTTCATTTTAATCTCTCCTTATATTCTGTACTCTTTTTCTTTTAATTTTCCTTTGCCTTTAGTATACTCTCTTACCCAAATTTTCTTACCATTTTTAAGGTGTCTATAATGTCCCCTTACCTTAAAAGCATAAGATGGACTAGCGTGGTGTCCACCTTTATACTCACTACTATAACTACTATTGAAAATATAAGTATAACGTGATTTATTCTTTTTCTTCTTGTTTCCTACATGCTTACTTTCTACTTTAGCTTTTTGTGGTTCAATAGATTTTCTATAAGTTGCTATATATACCATAAGTAATACATAAAAAGTAGCAAGCTGATTTAGTGTGTCTATAGGAATATCAGTATTCTGTAAAGTCTTAGTCTTATTTTTAATGACCTTCATATCCGTTAATCTTACCCTATAATTGCCACAACTTTGATTATCTATCATAGGATAAATATTAACATAAGTACCTTTATTATAACATTTTAATCCTAAGTTAGTTTCTACAATATATATTTCAATATCCTTAAACGGAGGATTAAAGTGGTGGCAATATTCTTCAATGCTTTTCTTTTCTGCATTTTTCCAAGCATCAATTTTAGCTACATCTTTCATTTTTACAACTATCTTATCCATGTCTATCTCCTTTTTATAGTTATATATTAACATAAATCTAAAGTAATGTCAATAGTAAATATGAAAAAAGCAGGGATTTCTCCCTGCTAATTTTATTTAATCTCCTTCAAAAAATAGGGAGAATCGTGTCTATAGTCATAGTTAAGATGATATTGAGTCACATAATAATCATTATCAAGAAACTCTGAAATATCATCAATAATATGACCATTATCAAGCCATGTATAAGCATCAATACCCATTTCTTTAGCAAATCCTTCATGACTATACCCTGTATTAGGTGTAAGGTCTAAATACTTAAGAATATCGTGCTCATTATCAGCAATGAAGCAGATTTCATCTCCATGTAATACTACATAAACCATATTACATTTCCTCCTAACCATTATTAAATACTAAATAACTTTATCTATATATAGTAGACTATATATGTGAGAACTTGTCAAATTTGTGGGCAAGATACCACCAACTTTAGTGAGTGAAGAAATGCCCACATTCACCTCCTATTTTAATATGAAATTAACATAGAATTACTATGTTCTAATAGCTTAATTTTCTTATATGATATTCCTGCATGTATACTTTCCCCATTAAGTTTGCGAATATCAAAATACCCAATAGAACGTCTACCAAAAATAAATCCTTCTTGACCTAAACATAACACTTTATCGAATAATTTATATCCAAACACATATTTAGGTGTTTGATTTAATTTTCGTTTTCCACCCTTATTTATGGTACATTTATGTATTTGTCTATTATGTTGTCTTTTAGGTATAATTAGCAAAGACTTATCTAATCTTTTAGCATCAAAATTATTAGCTATAATAAATGCATCATTTATATGAGATTTTTCTATATTCTTACGCTCACGCCAATACTTAGTAATATATCCCATAGCTTCTTTTATTTCAATATTAGGGAACATATTTCTAAGTCGTTCCATAAGAGTTTTTCGCATTATACCCATAAATGTAGCATCTCTCATAGACTTAACTTTACGTTTCTTTACAGGAATTTCTATCTTTCCTGCATGATATAACTTATGGCAAGACTCACACAATGTAATTAAGTTACTAGGTGAGTTACCTCCTATTTTACGAGACTCAATGTGGTGAACATTTAATTTATCTACATAGAATTTCACTTCTTTTTTCTTAGTAGGTTTATTACCACAACAAGCACATCTATAACCATCTCTATGTAAAACATACTGTCTTGTATTATAGTGGTTATATTGCTCACCTAATTGATAATCTTTACCTACAGGTAATGGCTTTCCTTCTTCCATAGCTTTTAATCTTTGTAAGTCAAATTCTGCTGTTTCTACTCTAATAGTAGTTAATGGTAAAATCTTATTAACTAAGTTAATACCTTGAATATGATTCCAAATCTTAACTTCTACAGAAGGTGCAAGCCATCCTTTATGTTTAGATTTTACACGATTATTAAATTTTGCTTGTCTATAGCGTGTTTTTCTATTTCTACGAGAATGCCTTAATTCTCTTCTTGTAGATAATAGTTCAACTACATCATTTCTAGGTCTAAGTTCAGCTGAAAATAATTCTTTCCTTTCAGTAGTAGCTGACATACCTACATGCTTAGAACCTGCATCTATACCTAGTGTAATATCTTGCTTATAAGTTTTACTTGTAGATAAAAACTGAATAGTAAAAGGTGTTCTTTTAACTACTTTAGCCTTACCACATTTAAGCAATAATCTTACTTTAGCATGATTTTCAGTAGGCATAATAGGTTTACCATTTTTACTTAAAATATATACCATAATATTCTCCTTATCATAGCAAGGATTATCTCACTAAAAAGTGGTTAGTTGTCCGTAGCCAATGTTATTCTAAGGTTTTATATACTTACAACACTGTTCCTACCCATCAGAACTGTTTAATCATAAGCCGTAGGGTTTAAGGTTCGGACTCACGCCCTAAAGTACCTATATATTCTTAGATAACGTAGTCAGTTAAGACTTAGGCTAGTCAATAAAGGCTTTTTACAAGCCTACGGCTTTAGCCGTGGGTTATTTGACTTCTTCAAGTCTTTCTTTGAGTTCTTCGCTAAACATATTAGCACTTCCTTTCTTTATCTTGACTATAGTATAACATACTTAAAACTATATGTCAATCAGTTAATGTAAATTCTTTGCCCATCTTCCGTAAAGATATAATTATTTTCACGAATATATTGTGTTACAGTATAATCAGAGAAAAATTCTTCTGTAAATTCTTCCTGTCTAATTCCAACTCTATCCAATACACCATCAGCCCATGTTTTAATATCTTCTTGAAAAGTATTTACAAGTTCTCTAATAGGTTCAGTATCATAATTAACTTTTACTGTAAAAGTTTGATTTTCATATACTGATACATCACCTAAAATATACATAGAATAGAGTGTGCTAAGAATAGCACTACCATCCCCACTACCATCTTCATATACAGAACTAATAAGAATATCAGTATCAGTAATTGTATATTCTTCATTAGCTTCTAAGAGTTCATTACTTTCTTCTCCAAAAACTCTATCTGAAAAAGAATTAAATTCTGCACTATAATAAGCCTTGTATGAAGTAGAATCCTTTACATTTTGAAGCGCAATAGCTTTTGCTTCATCGGATAATTCATCAATAGTATACGTAACTAAAGTCCCCATAAGTTATTCCCCCTTAAGAATAGTATCTACAACAATTTTCTTATTTTCCATGTAATAATATAAAATCTTATGAAAAACATCTGCAATAGTTTCATCACTATTTTTAATCTTCTTAACTAAATCTATATCTTCATTATAAAGATATGAAGCCCTAATACCTAGTTTCTTCTTTCTATCTTTAACTTTACCGATATTCTTTTTACGGCGAATTTCGCTCATATGGTATCGGCAATAGCTACAAAGTTTCTGATTTCCATGTGTAGCTTCAAAAGGTTTACCACATTCTTTACAATATTTAGTCTCTCCCAATTTTAACATCCTCTCCATCTTTAGTAAAGAACATATCATGACGATAAATATAATCTTCAAGGCAAGTCCTTGATTTATAATCCTTAATAAACTTTTCTTCTTTCTCCTTTAATTCTTTTTTAATATTTCCAAGCCAATACTTAATATCTTCCCTAAATTCTTCAATAAGAGAATTGAAATTAGGATTATCTAAAAAGGTTTCAATACCTACATTAGTAAGATAGTCACTAATGGTAATTTTACCCATATGTTCCCAAGCACATGCACAATTAAGTTGTACATTTAATTCCGTATCATGTTTATTATCGTAACGATAAATTTCATCAAGAAAATTTACTACATCTGTAATAACACATTCACGCTCATTAGTGACAAACCCACCACCAATATCATTAATTTCTTCATCAAGAAAATCCTTTAGCGCAATACGCATATCTAAATTGTAGTCTTCACTTTTAACAATTCTATTTAATACTTCTCTCTGTACATCTTCGGTAAGTTCATCAAAGTTATAAATATTCAGCGTTTTCATGGTGATACTCTCCTATTCTTGCATAGTAATTAGGATTATCATAATCTCTATATATTTTATAATTCAATACTTCTGCTTTAATTATATCTTCACTATCTAAATGGTCGTAAATTTCTCCACTCATGCGTTCATGAAATTCTTTATGAAACAATGCTTGTTCAAAACCACGAGAATAAATATCAATCTGCTCTTTTAGTTTGCTAGTTTCTTGTATAATTCTTTCGCCAATAAGTTCTACAAAAAGGTCAGCCTTTTCTTGACCAAAACTTTCTTTGATGAGTTCATAAAATCCATCCAAATCATTTACATACATAATTTAATCTCCTACATCTGCATAATAATTATTATATGCCCACATGTAAATAGTTTTACTAAGTTTATTAGCTTCTTTTATATGGCTATCATCATAATCAATCTTAGGATATTTTTTCTCATATTCCTTAATTACATCTAAGGCATCTTCAAAACCATCTTCATAAATATCAATGTTATCCATGAGTTTTCCTGTTGCACGTGAAACATCTTCTTCAATAAGTCTTTGTGCAAGTTCTACAAATTCATCTCCATGCTTTTGCCTAAGAAAATCATAAAGGTGCTCAAGAGTGAAAATCTCCATTAATGATACCTCCCAATATAACATCTACCATGAATACAATCATCTAGATAATTCTTAGCATGTTTATCTTCATTAAGCCACATATTAAATTCTTCTTGCACCTTAGAAAGGTCAAACTCATTATCTTTATGTCCTGTTTCTTCACAAAACATTTCCCACAAAGCATCTTCAATATCTTCTGCATTAAAGATATATCTATGGTAGAGTAAATGAGAATCAGCCCATTCACCACCAAAATTAAAACGAATACCATGAATACCACGCCAATTAGGTAAACCTTTAATACTTGCCATTACTATCAACCTTCTTTTTCAAAAAATCTTCCATTGCTAATGCAAAGTGAAAGGCAAAATCATCATCTTCACCAAAATATTCATCCATCACATCTTCAATCGTATCTCGCAAATCAAATTCTTTGCCTTTAACTTTTATAACCATTTATTATTTCTCCTTTACATATATAATTATAACAGAAACCCAAAGTCTTGTCAACCACAAATTACAGTTTTATACAAAAGTATAAGTCCTTCCGCATTACAACCTGTTTTAGTTTTCTGAATTAAATTTCCATTTTCAAGCCAAAATACGGCACGAGTTCCCTTCTCATAATTATCTACAAATATCCTTTGATTATCCCTGTCATAAGAATATTTCTCATTCCCAAACATCATTACTTCCAAGATTATTCCTCCTTCATATGGGATAGAATAAGCATATGAAGAAGTGAGTACACTTCATCTTCATCATCAAACTCTACCATATGACTGATAATGTTAAAGTACAAGTCAGTAATTTCCTGTGGACTCATATCACCTTCAACATCAATAATATCATCTTTAGTGCCGTTTTGAATTGCTTTAATGTTAATGTAAGACATTTATAATCTCTCCTATACAATCAATTTAACTTGTGGGGCATAATCCCAAAACTCTGAAAGGTCATCGTCATCTTTTACATGATCAGTCTGATTAATACTATTATCTTCATCAAGAGAAGTAAAAAGATAATCTTTATCCTCAAAGAAGATATAAATAGCATCAATATAATCGTCTTTAGTGTACCATTTTACACTCTCAAACATTACATTAACTAAGTCAGTTCTTGCATAAGAAGTTACTTTAGCACCCTTAACATAAGGATTATCCATATTATTTTCTGCAAATTCTGCCCAATCATAACCATGTACAGTAAATACAATATTGCTTACAGTTGCCATTTTAATTCATCCCCATCTCAAGACCAATATCTTCTAAATACATTTTAATAGTGTTTAGAATAACTTCTTCGCTATTAGTGTACATAATTTTCTGTAGTTCCTCTTCTTCATCTTTTTGAAGTTCACAAACAGATAATATATCCGTATACTTATCAAAAGCTAGTCTATTATCTTCTTGCAATACCTCAAGTTGAGCATAAGTTTTTTCATTGAACTTAATATTTACAAGTTTTTCATATGCATCTAAAGCCGTTTTTGTCGTAGAATATTCTTCTGCATATTTCCTTAAAATATCTTCATAAAGTTTGTTAGCATTTACTCTCATACCAATTTCTCCTTTCTTTACTGTACTTAAAGTATATCACAATAGGGAAGTAATGTCAAGCACAAATTTAGATAATTTCTATACAGAATTTACTACCTTGCATAGCTAAAAAAGGTTTTTCAAATTCATCCAAGAACTTAAAATAATCAAATTCAGTATGAGGATAAAGTGTAAATATACAATGGTATCTATCTATATAGAGCGTTTTGCCTACATGAAAACTATGTTTTATATTAAAAAATTCATCTACATATTTTTCCATATACATAGCAAAATCAATACACTCATCCGTACACATATCAATAAGCATATCTTGATTATTGCCAATATATTCATAGAGCCAAGAAGGAATATCCTTAGCTTCTCTTATGTAACATTCCATAATCCCTGCTAAAACACCACATACAAAAGGTGAAGCCTTATGCACCTTATTATTCTTAAAGAATAGCTTATTATGATTATCCCTTAAATAATGCTGAATATTATCATAGGCAAAATCATGTAAATACGCTTGTTCAATATCCTTAAATTCCAATTAGCACACTTCCTTTTCTGTAAATACTATTTCATTACCCTTAAGGGCAGGAGAATAAACAATTAAAGAGTCGAATGAGCCATAAGGCTTTTGATAGGTTATCTTACTATCTTTAATACAAGTAATAATACTATTACGCTTACTGAAAAATTCAGCAATATTTTCAGACAACTCATTCCATTTTAAATTGAATACCCCATTATAGATTTTAAACTTTGCCGTATCAACCTCCATAGCGTTATGGTAAGCACTTCTAAAATCAAGCCAATCCCCTACAAAACAAGTCAAAACAATACCATTTTCCATTTCTTAAATTTCTCCCCTCAAAATATAAACTTATTACATATACAATATACCACACTATAAAAGTCATGTCAACTGTAAAAATTAAAATAATAGAAAACAATTTGAAGCAATAAAAGGACTACGAAATGTTTCGTAGTCCTTTTATAATCATGCGATTTCTTCCTGTTCGGCTTTCTGCTCACCTTCTACCAAGATACGGAGATATTCTGCAATGGAGATTCCTTTTTCTTTACTACCATTACGGAGAATATTAAAGGTGGATTCATAGATGCTCAAAGATTTCGTAACCAACCCCAATTTAGCCTTGCGTTCCATTGCACGTTCATGTGCTACCTTTGCCGCCATAGCTTTCTTTTCAGCCTTGCACTCATTGCAAATGGTCTGTCTGCTACCCTGCGGAAGCCAAAGTTCCTTACCACATTCTACACAGAAACGGCGTACCATACCTTCATGATTATTTTCCTGTTTAACTTCTTCATTCATCATTTCCTTTTCCTCCTCATTAGCTACAACATTTTCCTGTGCCTTTACTTCTTCATTCATCATTGCTTTTTCCTCCTTAGAATCTTCTACAAAATTAACACCATTAACTACATTTACCATGTTTTCCATTTTACATTCTCCTTTTCCTAAATCCTTAAATCTTTTATGCTTTAAGTTTACCATACTTTTCATTGCTTGTCAAGCAATATTTTCTAAAGTTTTTACAGTTTTATAAACCATATAGCTTACAAAACTTACCAATAGGATAATTGATAGTGTCATGATTATCTCTCCTTTCCTTTATCTTGATTATATCTTATCATACTTTTGAAGTTTTGTCAATAGGTTATTCTTATTTTTTTATTGCATCTATACATTCAATTAGTAAGAATAAAGCTATCGTGACAATGAAACCACATCCAAATGCTAAGAACCCCAATACAATCAAGCTAATCACCTACCTTTAATATTATACTAACACACTTAATCTAGTTTGTCAAGAATTAAATCCTTATTGATTAAATTTTCTAAGCCAAACTTACTAATATAAGTTACAACATTTTCTATATCCCAATACTCACTAATAAAATCAGCATAAGTATAAGATACAATTAAGCACCCTTCTTCAAAGATAATATCGTCATAAATATTAAATCTATCGTGGTCAATTAAACTATATACATGCAGAAAATCGTGACCAAATATTTCAGATATATCATCAATATTATCCCACATAGCATAGTGTCTATTTTGTGCTATTTCATTATAGATAAGACACTTTTCATAATCAGAAAGATTATCATTAATGAATAAACCAAAATCATAAAGCCATTCATTATAAGAACAATGTGTATATTTATCGCTATTTTTATACAATTCTTCTAATTTACTCATAATAAATCTCCTATAGCTACACCATACAAATCTTCTAAGCCATGCCAAACATCTTCTCTTGATGTACCTTTAGTGAAGAAATACCAATCTTCTGCCAAGAAGAGTTCTCCATCTACTTCATCAAAAGGAATATTAGCAAGTTCTTCCCAAACTTGTGCAAAGGACTTATTAATATCTCTATGCAGAAATTCTTCAAAGGAAGTACCTTCTTGTTTAATAAATCCTCGTTTCTTAATTCGTTCATACGCATTATTAAATCCCATCCTTTAGTGTACCTCCAATCCAATAGGTTTACCTTCAACACAAATAAGTTCACCAATATCTACCTTATCAGCCAAAATCTCAAATATTTCTTCCTTAGTAAGTCCACAAAGTTTTGTGGGTACTTCTACATAAGCGGTAAGATTGACTTTAAGTAGAACTTTTTCAATATCCATTAAATATTCATCCGTCTTACAATTAGGACAAGCATAAGTATAATCCTCACCTAATTGCATCATCGGCATATCTTTTTCACACTTAAATACAGACATGCAATTATTACATCTAATCATAATTAATCCTCCATATCTAAATCTAAAGGTACTTCAATGTCTGCAATACCTGTTACAGTAATTATAAGTTTCATATGTATCTCTCCTTTCGTTTGATTATATATTATCATACATTCAAAGTCTTGTCAATAGGTTTTAAATAAAAATTGTAAGTTTTCCTTCCGTATTTTCTTCGATAAATGGAATTACACACTTTACTTGCTCAAAAATCCTATCTTCTTTATCTTTTTTAAAAGATATATCTCCAAAATACAAATCAAAGAAGATATCTCTAGCACAATATAATTCAGACTTATCACCGAAATTAAAATTAGCTTCTTCAATAAGTTTAGCAAAATTATTTGCATAATCAATTACAGAATCACTTACTGCATATTCCATTTTATCTAGTGAAATATCATAATAATCCTGCATGTAAATAGGCACATCTTCTAAATCACTAACATTTGTAGCAACATCAGTAATACCTTTTACAATTCCATGTGCAATAGGCTTTAATGTTTTTACTCTATGATTAACATAGAAAATCTTATCATGATTTTCAGCCAAAAAATCTACCATACTTAATTCAGTTTTCAAATACATGCTATAAATTTCTTCATAAGTCATAATAACACACCTCATTCAAAAAATACTCTAATATCACCATCTACAGATTCACCAATATTAGGTGTTCTCTCAAAAATTTTCTGATATTTATCATAAAATTTATTAGCATTATCATTATCCTGCAATAAGTGGTGTTTATTACCCAAATAAAGGTCATAGAAAAGGTCAAAACCTTCTTCCTGCATATCTTCATCCGTAGTATTATTCAAAAGTCCTGCTCTACAATATTCTCTAGCAGTAATAACTAAAAGGTCAACAACAAGGGTATCAATACAGGTTTCATCAATCTTATTTAGAATACTATCATAGATATGGCAATCTTCTTCATCTAAAATATGTTCAGCTTCACTAATAAGTGCTCTAGCCATACCTAATACTAAACCATCCCACATATAACAACCATTATCAAACAGATTCATATTAAATCTCTCCCTTCTTAAAATAGATAGCTACAAGCATAGCCATAATAATTAAATCTTCATAGTAAAAATTATACTTATACTCACCAATTACTGCCATAACAAAAGCAATTACCATAAGGATAAAACTAAGATTTTTCATATTTACCTCCAATTAAAAAATCTAAAAACAAGTTTAGTAAATATTTCTTCTTTATTTTTGTAATTATTTGCTATACCTTCGGCAATAGATGTATAAATAAATGGGTCACGATATCCTCTAGGAAATTGATTAATAACCAACATATCTATTGCTTTCTTAATATTTACACATCTAATATGCATACTATACCTCCTCTTAAATATGATTCAAAAATCCATTAGTATCTAAATTATGTTTATTACGGAACGCAACAATTTTTAACATTACTTTTTCATACAATATTCTTAAATTATCTTCTCTTGCACAACCTTCTGATTCAATCGCTAAATCCTTTTCTCTTCGTTCTAAATACTCCAATTCTTCATATTCGGTTAACGTCAACCCCATTTCTTCTGCTTCATGTTTTTTACATTCTAGTTCAGTAACAAATTCTTTTTTACAAAACTGACAAATATATACAGTTTTAACTTTCTTAACCATTTTTATTTCCTCCTTATGCTTATATATTAACACATCTTAAAAGTAATGTCAATAGGTTTTTATAAAGTTTCTAAATTAAATTCTTTATGTTTACATGCACCACAACGATAAGTGAGTCTTGTCCCTAATCTAATCTGACGAACAAATTTAGTTTCATTTTTATAATAGTAACTATGACCGCAATTATTACAGGTTACTTTGTATTTATATTCTCTGTATCTACCAATAGATTTAATGTACTCATTTTTCTTTTTATTTTCTTCACGAGTAGTATATGTATCAATATGACAGTTATCATAAAGTCGCATTACTTTTCTAGCATAATTATGAAATCCTGCTCTATGTCCTTGTCCATTAGGCATAGCGTGACAAAGTTCATGCAGGATAGTATCACGCAAGGAATTTTTTGTACTATGAAAACAAATATCAGAAATAGTAATAGTAACCTCCATAATCTCTCCGTAATTATCTCTATGATAAGTACATAGACCAAATCTTCTAGTACATCTTGTAGAAAGTTTAACTTCTCTAATAGGAAATACATTAAAGCCTTTCTGAATAAGTTCATTCCTTAACTGATTTATCTTAAATACAACTTCCTTAAGCATTTCTTCTCTAGTCATTTCAATTCCTCCTTTAACCCTGACTAAAGTATATCACACATAAAATATTATGTCAATAGAAAAAGCAGGAAAAATTTCCTGCTTAAAGTTATTTCTTAACATCTTTTTCAGTTTTACCACAATTAGGACATTTGATAGTATCTTGAAAGTCCTTACTATTATCTGACCATCTATCAGCCGTACAACCACAATAAGGACATTCAAAAGTAGCAATAACCGCATTAGGATTTCTATGTATTACTGTTTTGATTCTCATACTTGTACACCCTCCGCATACTTTGTTCCCATAGGTCTATAATCAGTATCTAAATCTTCTTCTGATAGTCCACAATGAGGGCATTGTATTTTAGGTACTACATTTCTATGGAAGTTATCATCATCATAACCCCTACGTTCTTCCTCATAACCGCAAGCAGAACAAACAAAGATAGCCTTAAAATCTCTCCTATGCTGATAGATAATTTCTTTTATAGTCATTGTTATCCCTCCACAAATTCTACAAAATCATCAAAGCCTAAAAGGTATTTGTCTATGTACTTACCTAATAATACATCGTTAAGATTTACTTTACATGCAGTATTACTATAATAGAAATAAGCAAACCCATTTTCTACTTCGATATTACCCCAAACATCACCATAATCAGAAAGGTAAAATGTATTATCTTTTATGGTGTATTCAGCATGATAAATATCTAGTAGTTCTTTTACTCTATCCATTACTTACCTCCTACATAATATCTAATCCACGATTTTAACATAGGATTGTTAATACTAAGTTTTGATTCACTATTAGGATAGCTAAAGTATACATATTGTCCTACTACATACATACGCTTTTTACCAACCACTATAGAATTTCGTTTAAGTTCAAACGGAACTTCTAAATCTTTAAGAATTTGAATTAACTTGCCCATTAGTATTCACCTTCTCAATAAGTTTGTTGATAATATCTTGTTGCGTATCTTCTACATCCATTTCTCTTGCTACTTCTTCCATAATGTGTTCAACTTCATTTGTTGTTTTAACAGTATCTAAGCCAATAGTCTGCACATATTTAGCAAGAATATTAAAACCAATAGTAGTCAAATAGTTATTGATAATAATTTTATCTAGTGAATGTGCAAGGAAAATTCTATGCATATCTGTTAAATATGAAACACCTGCAAAACTATCATCCATTGCTATATCAAGAAAATCGTCAATATAATCTTTGAACTGATAAATATATTTAATATCACCTTTATGTTTTATTGCCATATTTTCAGCAACATCAATAATTCTATCATAAAATGGTCTATTACTAAACTTTTCAAGTTCAATACATTCTCTAATAAGTTCATCTTTAAGATAACAGTCTACATACTGATACATACGAGAAGGAATAGTAAACTTTCTTTTATCCAATTTAATAATATGAACATCACCAAAGAAAATTTCCTGTAATAGCGCATTAGATACTCTATCACCATCATGAGTTACAAGCCCAAGATTAGGGTCAACATGAAAGGGATTATGACCCCACTCACTAATCATAAAAGGTTCATTGACATTAACACCTAAATGTTTAGCAATCTTTTCCTGCGTAGTCATTTTTAATTTCCTCCTTAAGTTCATTTAATTCTTCTTTATAAGAACAAGAAGTATAGTCCATCCGTTCAAAAATAATACTCCAAATATTTTCACTTGATATATTTATATTATTAGCGTTAACATAGTCTACCAAGTAATTAAATGTAAGTGCTTCAAGAATATCTACAGAAATAAATTCATCAAAAATATACTCTAAAGTATACTTAAAAATTTGTTCCATATCTACAATATCTACATCTTTTTGTTTAAGTGCTTTTTCAATAAATGGAGCAAGGCAATCTGCATTGAATTTAGTTGCCATAATCTCCTGTGCCCACTCTTTAACTATAATGTCTACAGCATCTTGTGCAGAATTATCATCTTCAAAAAGAATACCCTTAAACTTTTCTACATAATCATGCATACTAAATAATGGATAAAGGTCTTTAAATCTTTCTTGCTGACTAACTTCTACATAGTACAAGTCGTTATGCTTTTTGCCACAATAAAGAACATATAGAAGTTCCTGCTGACTAATCAATTTACCATCTTTAACAATACCATCATTAGTGATTGTATACTTTCCTGCAATGCCAATAATCATGAACGAACTTCCAACAGACATTCCCAACTGTTTAGTTAATCCTTTAATCATTTTACTTTTCATATCTACCTCTCCTTTCGACTGTATCTAAAGTATAACACACACAAAAAGTTTTGTCAATAGGAAAATTATATTCTTATTTTTACTGTGATTTTTACACCATTAATAGTTTTATAATAGTATATTTTTGTACAACCAAAAATAATTTCTTCATTATGAAATTCAAAATGCTCAATTTCTCTCACAACATTAGCATATGCTTCTGATAAAAGAACCGCTAATTGTTTTACACCTATGGAGTCTTCTAACTTACTCTCAGATATACGATTATTATTAACATAAAAAAGTATCTTCATCATTTATTCCTCCTATAGTATCAGTATAACTTAATCTAATAGTTTTGTCAATAGAAAAGGCAGGAAAATTTTCCTGCCCATATTTTAGTCCTCTATCATGCTACGGAGATTAGTTGCAAGTTCTTGTGGCGAAGTATACTCATTAGCATTACTTGCAATAATATCTACCATCTCATAACTAACACTTCTTTGTAACCCAATATCATTGATAAGGTTAATAAGGAAGTTATATGCGACTACATCCATATTAATAATAACCTTTTCACACAAATAGGTATCTAATGCTGAATCCAATAATTGAGTAAAGGAACTAGGTCTATTACCATCATTGTATGCATCTTTCAAATAGTGCTTAATTTCTTCCATATGGAAGTTAAAGCAATCAGACTCATTCTTCTTTACAATCGGCGGTACATAATCATTCAGTAAATCATAAAAAGTTCTTTTCCAATTATTACTTGTGCTAGAAAGATTGTCTGCTAACTTGCAAATATCATCACAAAGATACATTCTAGCGTCATAAGGCAGTTGCTTAGTTTTCATAGTTAATTTCTCCTTTCATCATAACCCATTAAATATTGTGGTGTAACACCAAAGAAATCACTTAACATTAGAATTGTTTTCCACCGAGGATTCCCTCCCCCTCTTTCCAATGTTGCAATCGTTCCATAGCTTATTGCATTTCCACCATACTTTTTGTTAACTTGAATAGCAAGTTCTCTTTGCGATTCTATTAGTTTGTGCATCCTTAACTCTTTTAGTCTATTGCTCATTGTTTACCTACCTCAACAAAATGATAAAAACAAGTATGAGAACCATAATCCCATATTGTTACATTATCTCTTGTCCATTGCCTTACATAAGGTGGCTCATAATTATTCTCTTTCCACCAATCCATTACAGATTGTTGTGCTTCATCTAATGTAGGAAATGTGCCATGGTAGTTATCTTGTCCATGTCCCATCCAATGTACTTCAAACATCTATAAGCACCTCATTATCTCCCTCTGTTAGAAATACTTCTTCATACTCATTATCTGCTTCATATTGATATGGACTATGGTAAACAGGCTTTCTTACCCTAATCTCCATATCAGCAGGGTATTGTCGAAGTTCTTCTATAAGTTCACCAATAGTCATAGCTTATACCTCTTTAGCAAAATCCTTCATGAAATAATATAGATTTACAAGCATAGGGTCATCCACTCTAAGTTCCTTAAAGTATTCTTCATTATCATATTTAATTAATGCCCAATCATCTTCCTGTCCATGAAAGAATCTAATGGTAACATCTTTAACACCATCAATATAATGTACCTTACCATTATATTCTACAAAAGTAGCATGAGTTTTCTTTGTACAAGATTTAGTGTTTAGAAGTACTTCAGCACGATTATGCTCATTATTGACCTTCACCATATCATTATAATAGGAAGTGTCTTGAAAAGGATGTGCAAATCCTACATTAGAAATGGTGGTGGCAATAGCCATAGCAATTAAAGTTTTCTTCATGGTTAATCCTCTCCCTAATTCTCAATTTTCTCTGTCCTTATTATAATACATGGGAGGAATTTTGTCAATAGGAAATTTTTTATATTTTATGCTTGACAATACTTTTATAAGATGCTATCATATAATTACAATCTCAACAGGCTCTCCATAATAAAGATTTAATGCTTCACATGCTTCCTGCAAAGAATAAAATTTAGTTGCATATTCAATATCTCTGCTCCATACATTAGGACTATGCTTATTAATACTTAAATATTTTTTAGTAACTTTATTCCGAACTACATACATATAATCACCTCCAATATACACGAAAAGCAAGGTATCTCACCTTGCTCTTAACAATAATTGTTTTGTTCTTCTACGAGAAATATTATTCTCAAACCGAACTCTTTTCGTGTTTGGGTCGCTAAGCTCAACGACACAAGTTTTAAGCGTGTATTATTTGAAGCATATTGTTATGCCACAAACCGAAAATCATTCCGCAAAAACTCAAAGGTTTCTGCAATAACATCAGGATTTAATGCAGTTAATTGTTTTTTAGGAACTTCAAAAATTCTTGTTCCTTCCATAATTACTGCTTTTGTTCTCCACAAAAAGACTACACGCACAAATGTATTGTTGTACAATACAATGTCTTTTTCTTTGATACCCATGACAATCATCCTTTCTGTTAGTATTTCCCTATTTCCTTACCTATTGTTTAGGCTTTGAACATAGTATAGCAAATATAAAAGGCTCTGTCAAGGGCTGAAACAAAAGAAATTATATTTGAAGTTTTGCGAAAATTTTATACAAATTGAACCTCAACATATGGTGTTGTAATACCATATTTTACTATATTTTGTATGTTTGTATTGTTATTGTACTCATAAGCATTAACAAATCTTCCTCTACCGTCAAAAATATAAAAATCTTCAAATACGCTTATATTACAAAATAGAAACTTCATTAGTTTAGCTTTAGTATCAGATGCAATAATATGTTCCACATTGTTAGGTGTAAGTGCAAATGCTACATATTTTTTACGATGTTTATTAGCTATATCTAATTTAATCATTTACTAATCACCTCCATATTAGGAAGATCATTTTCATCAAATACACGAATTTCATTAGTTTTTAAATTTTGTACTGCCCAACATGTATCTATATTGTTAGCTTTAATTACAATTCCTATGCCAAAATTTTTATGCTTAATTGTTTCTCCTTCTGTTAGCCAATAGTTATGCATTGTTATCACCATCCAAGGAAAAGAATCCAAAATTTTTGTTAGGATACTTTGTTTTTAATGTATCAATAATTGAAATAGCTTCATCTTTTGTACAAAACTTTTTTACATACCTAGAAAATTCGTTTGTATTGTTATCTAATGTTCCGAAAAAATAGTAATGCTTATCCATCATTGTTACCTCCTAGTAAATATAATGCTAGAATCATCAGCGCAATAAGCGAAATTAAAAATATTAACCAAATCATCATGAGCATAAATCCCAAATGTATCAACCTTTCATTGTCGCAAGAGTTATGAATAATTTTTTAGCAAGTTCTGTATTGTTCATTCTTCCTGTAAGAATTAAAGATAATACAAATCCTGCTGATTGTTTATATTTTGAGTATGAAAGTGCAAAAAGAATAGAAATAAATTTACTATTGTCTACTAAATATACACAAGATATATCTTTAAGTATTTCTGCTTTATAGTCTACTTTACTTTGTTTATTAGTTGATATTGTTTCTATATATGGCTTAAATTTTTTATAGACTATTGTTTTCTTATCTAATTCTTCTTCTAAAATACAAATAATAATAGAATCTGTATTTTCAGCAAACTTAATAAAGTTATCTACTGTTTCTTTATCTTTAAAAAGTTCTTTGTCATAAAGAAAATAGAAAAGGGTTGGCTCATAGAATAAACCATGAAACTTTTCACTCATTATATTTTTACTAAATTTTAATTTACTAACTTTAGAGTTACGAAAAAGTTTTTCTATTTCTTTTTTAATAAGTTTTATATCTCCTTGATATACTTTAAGCATATTTACCTACCTATTTGTATAACTATGTTTACTTCTAAGCATACAGAAAAGAAGTTCTATTGTTGATATATCCCTACCTGTAGGAATACACGGTGTTATTTTATACAACCTCCAATCACCCACATTACCTTCAAATTTTGTTGGATTTTCAAATTCTTCTATAATAGCGGTTTTATTTCTTAGATCGGTTATTTTAGAGGGTACTGTTACTAAGAATCCATAGTTGATTGATGACTCTGGGTTATGTTCTTTTATAAATTCAGTAATTGTACCATCTGCAATAATACCTTCTTTACAAAGTTTACTGTATATTTCCATTGTTGTCACTATGTAATTTTCTTCGCCTAAGAAATTAAGTCCATTTCCACTAAAAATATCTTCTTTACAAGATTTAATTTCATAACAAACAAAATGCCCTTTTTCTATATCAGAAGTATGTAGAACTCCTTTAGGAACAAATTCCATTACATCTACTCGTTTTACTTTATCTGTACCATAATCAATAGAAACTTCTTTAGCATAGTATTTTCGATCAGATAGTCTATCATTTATAAGAATATCTGTTAAAAGTTTTGTTGTTTGTTTTCTATTCATGATAGAACTCCTATATAAATTCGTAACATTGTTCTTTAATAACCTCATCTAATTGTTCTTTTAGCTTAATATTATGACTTTGTTGTTTATAAATGCCTTTAATATTATCAGCATTGTTAATACAAGTCTCAATCATATATTTAATTTCATCTAAAGTATACATACCTTGTTTAATAGCTAAAAATGAATCTCTTTTTATATCACTATTATCATACTAAATAGCTTTACCAAAAGAAAAGTCACATTGAGCTAATTTAACTAAAAAATCTAATACTCTAATAGCATGACAAGCTGACTTTGTATCATAACCATACTTTTCTATATTATTATGCCTAGCAGGACTATCAATTAGCATATCCTTTTGTTTTCTAAGACTCATTCCTATACAAGCATCATAAAGATAAGGAAGGTTCATTGTAGCTAATTCATTCTTATTTTGTTCTATGAACTCTACAAGTCCGTTATGTTTATCAATGTGATATGTAACATCTTGACTGAATAAGACTTCAATGAAATTAATATTAGCCTTCCACCATAATTGAGACAATTTTCTTATATCATGTACTTCATAATCTAAATCATTTGATGTTTTTGATTTAGCAATTTCCTTTTTATAGTAAAGGTCATCAAAAGTAGGAAATACAAATACTTTATAATCTTTATCAGAAGTTTCAGTATTAAGATTATAATTATGCGAACCAACTAAAGCTGACATAAATAATTTATTATTCATGATAAAACTCCTAAAACTAAAGCTAATCCAATACAAAAGAATATGGCTGTAAATAAATCTTCACATGCACACATTGTTACAAAAAGTATAATCTAACCTACTGTTATCATTGTTTAACCTCCACTGTACAAATAGTATCGTTATGCCACCCACCGTGAGCAACTAATAAAATTCTTTTAATAGTAAAGCCATTTGTTTTCCCAATACCTCCACTATTCCAACCAAAAGATATCACCTTACCATTAGGCTTTACTATTCTTGCTATTTCTTTTTTAATATTAGTATAAAATGAAGCTTGTGTTGTTTGCATTGTTACAGGAATACCAAAACCTTTATAACATTCAGAGACTTGACGAGGCCCGAAAGGTGGATCGAATAAAACTCCATCAACACTTTCATTTTCAAAATATATTAGAAAATCTAATGCATCTAAATGATAATCTGTATCATATTCTGGATTTAAATCATTAGTTATATTACCCCACTTATTAGTATTAGCAAAAGGATCTATCCACAGATTACTTTTGTTATCTACTTCTTCTATGAGTAATTGTTTAATTGGTTTAATAGAAAATGTATTCTTATTAGGCATTGCCCATGCTCGCTCTATAACCATTAAATGCCACCTCTGATATTCTTTCACTTGCTAGATCATAATACTCTTTGTTTTTCTCAATACCAATAAAATCTCTATTGTATCTTAGACAAGAAATACCTGTTGTTCCAAGTCCCATAAAAGGATCAAATACAATATCTCTCTGTGTAGTAAAATTATAAATAAACCAATCAGCAACTTCTTGCTTCATTACTGCCCTATGTATCTTTGTTGTTGTAGCTGAATTAACAGATGTTGTTAATATGTTTTTAGTATAAGTATAATTAGATTTAAGTGCTTTGTCACCAAACACTAAAAAATATTCATAAGCATTTGTAATATTAAATCCTTGTGCGGGCATAGGATTAGACTTTTCCCAAACAAATATCTGCTGAATTTTATTATAATACTTGCCAATAAGTTTATAAATATCTTGCTTATTATAGAAATTTGTTTGTACATTTAAGAATAAATACTTATTGTATTGCACATTGTCTATAAAATTAACAAGAAAAGCAAAATAATCATCTATTGTATCATCGTAGTTTTTATATTTATCATTACGCTTTCTATTATATGGAGGTGAAGTAAAAACAATATCACACTTAATCTTAGATAATAGGTTAAAGCAATCATCATGGTAAAGACTAATCATATTTAACCTTCCTTTACTATTCTATCATTTGCTAAATCTACATAATCAGAACTAATCTCAATACCCACAAAATTTCTATTAAATTTTTTACATGCTACACCTGTAGTACCACTACCACAAAACGGATCTAATACTAAATCATTTTCATTTGACCATGTACTTACTTGATCTAAGGCTAGTTGTAATGGGAATACTGCTGGATGTCCTGTTTTACTTCCTCCAATAGAGTAAGTGAAAATATTAGTATGTTGTTTTGTTTCATTGGTAACTCTAATTTCAGTATCTCTATGTCTTCTACATTGATTATTATCCATTACAGTTTTTCTACTACCCCAGTTCTCTAATTTTCCTGCCAATTTACACGGAACTTTAACAGGGTTAAATGTTTTAGGTATACCTTTTGTTAATACAAACATGTATTCAAAACACTGCTCATATCGTTTATGATTTTGTGGAATAGGATTTTGTTTCTCATATATCATTGTATCATATAGATTAAATCCTATTTCCTTAAAATATAGTGCTTGTTTAAATGATGTTCCTGTTTCAGAACCTTTAATAGTTGCGTCACCAACAACCCAAACCATAGTACCATTGGGCTTTAATACTCTAAATAATTCTTGTGCAATTTTTTCATAATTAAAGCTATATCCTTTATAAGAACGTAAATTATCATAAGGAGGAGAAGTTAAAACCATATCAAAATAATCATTAGAAAACTTAGTAAGTTCTATTGCACTATCACCGCATATTATCATATCTTAATCCTCTTAGTCGTTCATATTCATATTCATAATTAAGATTAGTTGTTGCTAAAGTAAAGTCATTAATAATACTATGCAGAAGTTTTAAGTTATCTATTGTATATTTATCGTAGTTATTGACAAAGTATGTAGCAAGTTCTTTATAAAAATATACATCAGAATATACTTCTTTAGGTATTGTTTTATCACCTAAAAAATCATTAATGTACTTAGTATAGCTTTTACCTTTAATGTATTTTATTGTGAATCTTGCTTTAAGAGCTTCTTTAACATCATCTTTGCCTGTAGCAAATACATGAATATTTTTAGAATTTTCCTCTAAAATTTTCAACAATACATCAGAAGTATTTGCTTTATTTAGATTTTGAATAAAAAGACATAAATTATCAGCATTTCTAAATAATTCTTGAACCTTTTGCATATCCTCTGAATTGTTATAAAAAGAGTAAAACTCTAAATTATTATCTTCTGCATATTGTTTTGTTAATGCTTCTACTGCTTCATTATTGTTTGTTATAAATAAATAGTTCATAAGCATACACTACCATACTTAGCAAACATTAATTCTATTTTAAGTTTAACAGTTATATCTCTATAATACTGTAATTCTTTTAGATAATTAAGTAATTGCATTACTTGTTTATGCTCTAAGGTTAATTTTGAATTATAATTACTTACTTCAAGTAATTCAATAAACTCATCTAATGTCATAATGAAACATCCTCTTCATTAATTCATTGTATTTCTTCCTTAATTTTTTATATAGTGGCTGTCCAAAAAGTAAATCAACAAGAAACATTGTTGTTACTGCTATTACTGATGTAAGAGCTAAAGAAAAAATAACTGCAATTAATATATTACTCATGCATTATCCCTGCCTCTAAATAGTATAATAAAGCATCGTGTATAATATTAAGAGTCACATTATCTAGTGTTACATTATATTGATTACTTTTCTCACATTGTTCTAACGCTGTAAGAATACCAACAATAATATCAGCTTTGTTTGCTCTTGATCTCTCCATAATTATTATTAACACCACCGCCATCTAACTCAACATTTGTAGCATTAGGATATTCTTTCCAAAAAGTACTGATAGCTTCGTAAGATGAACCTGCTTCTATTATACAACCTACACGTTCATTGTCTTGATCAAAACTAAAATGATACATATTCCACATCACAAAAATCTCTCCTCTAACCATATTAAAATGAAATTAAATACTGATGCCCAAAATAATATACTTAAAAATACTGGTACGCTCATAGGTGCTCCCAAATATATAAGTATACAGCACATGATTAAACATACTATTACAAGTATAGGAAATCCTTCTAAGAATCTATCTATCATTTATACGTTTCTCCTGTTTTAATAACATAACCCTGCTTATGACATTCGGGACACTCTAATGATTTAAGTAATGTATACTGTGGATATACTGCCATCCACCTATGCTTGCAATTTATGCAAATTACTTCTGCATAACAGTGTTTTTGATTTTCATCGAAATCTATTACTTTACTCAAGTTCATACACATCCTCATAATCTAATTCGTCTAATTCTGCTTCATTAGCAAGTTTTATTTCACCATAATCTTCCAAAAGTTTGAATACAGCATCCTCATTTGTAATATCAAAATCATCTGGTACTACAAATTCTTTTTCTCCAACAGAAGTTGTTCTATATGCTATTAATATTGTTTTCATAGTTTACCGCACTCCTTCATCAGTTCTTGAATATATGTATGCATATCTGTTGAGAAGTTATCTGGAGTAATTGTCATAGATGCTATAATAGCTAACATTTCTGATTTATTAGGTGTAAATATGATTATTAAAGCACTAATAATAAAAATAGTTATACAAACATTTCTATGCCACTTATTTAAACTATCAACATCATCTTCAGCAGAGAACCAAAGACAAATGAAAGTAATGACTAATAGAATAGTAGCTAAAATATTAAGCCCACCACAAATAGAATATAGATATATAAGCCAAGGCGATATCATATTATTTTACCTCCCTACTTACTTCCACTACTTTTTGAACAAAATCAATTATATTGTCTTGCACCAAAGAAATATTATCTGGAGTAGTGTATTGAAAAACTAGCATTGCTAATAGGGTTGTTTTAGCAGGAATGAAAATGAGTAATAGTAATGCTATAATAATTACTACACACAATAGCTTCTTATACTTGACTAATGTCTCTTCTTGAACATCAACAGTATCAGCAAATATAGGAAATAAAATTACAGCAACTATTCCTAAAAGCATGACTATCATAGAAACAACTTTAATAGTAGATGCTATATCTACAATATAAATAAGCCAAGGATTAATAATAGGTTCCACCTATAAAAACCACCTTTCAAAAACATATTTTAGTACAAAACAACCTACAAAAAGATAAGCAAAGAGTTTTAAAAATGTCTCTAAAGCTGTTTGAGGATCAAGAGGAAAACACAAAAGATAAACTAATGCGCTAATCATAAAGATTATAGGAAAATCTCTAAACATTATTATTCTCCAATTAAAATTTACAATCAATAACCTTATTAACAAAATCTGCTAATTCAAAAAAGCCAGAATCAATATCGGCTAACCCATGTGAATGATATTTTTCATAAGCTTTTTCATAAATAATTTCTAATTGATCTTCTGTAAATACATTATGCCAACATTTGAACAAATAAATTTTATGAAGTTCTTCTACTTCTGGATACCAATTCACTTCCTCATTTTCTATTAACTGATATATTTGTTTTGTTAATTCATCTGATACTGATTCACAAATCAACAATTCATATTTAAGTTTTTCTATTAATTCGTTCATTGACCTCTAACCTCCTGCATAAGATTAGCCAATAATAACTCTTTCATTATAGCAGATTTTTTTACCTCTGTCAAGAGATTAAGTAATTTATCTATTAAAGAATCTACATGCACCATATCTTCATGTTTTAACGCTTTAATATCTTCTTCATATTCTATTGGTAATGTTGTTAAATCCATATTGTTTGTATTGTTATAAATCTTAATGTCAAGTAAAAAGCTAAAGAAAGATTCTGTAAACTTATTAGCATCTGCTACTTTGTTTAAGATATTTATAATCTCATTTAAGTTTTTATCTGAAACTGAATATACAATATTTAGGAAGTTATCATATGAGCAATCATAAATCATCTTAACTCTGTCTATTGTTATATTAGGTGCTATGAGTTCTAAATTAGCTATTGCTTGTCTTACAGAACCACTACCAGATTTAGCTATTTCTGCAAGAAACCGATTGTTATCCACAACAAAATGTTCTTTATAACAGATATATTCTAATCTCGTTTTTATATTATTTACATTAACAGGAAGAAAATTAAAACATTCACATCTATTTTTAATTGTTGGAAGTATTTTATCTCCTTCTGTTGTACACATGATAACATAAAGATAGCTTGGCAAAGATTCTAAAAGAAGAAGAAGTTTACTAATTGCTTTAGTAGAAAAGCAGTGACATTCATCTAAGATTAAAACTGTATTGTCATATGCAATAGGTTTAGTCTTTACAGATTCTATAATATTAGCCATATCTTCTGATGTATTATGAGATGCAGAATCTACTTCTACTACATAAGCATTAAGTATATTAGCTATGATTCTAGAAATTGTTGATTTTCCAGAACCTGATTTTCCCATGAAGATATAAGAATGCTTAATATCATTATTAGCTATTTCTTCTTTTAATATTTTAATTATATGTTCTTGACCAACTACTTCATCTAATGTTTGTGGTCTATATTTAGTTGCTAAGCTCATTTTAAATATCAAGCTCCTTGCATTTATACCCATATTCTTTAAGCCATTCAGCTAAAATGTGTCTATGACAGAAGTCGCTTGACTTTTCATAACAGCAAAGAATTTTACCATTTAGATCCTTGGCTACCACATTAGGATTTAGCCCTTCAAGCTGTTTCATATATTTTACCGTGTACGCTTCCTGATCACCATCCTGTTTATACTGGAACAGGATTTCTTTTGCTGGTGCTACTTTCTGATACTCTGGCATCTCTACACCTTTAGGTTTAAAGCGGGCAATACTTACACACTGAGCTTTCTGCTCTGGTGTCATCTTGCGCATTTTAGCAAAGTAACTAGTATAAATCACTATAATCATCCTCTCACATATAATTTCTTCTTGTATTAACCATCAATGTATACTATAAAAATTCCACTTAAAATTTCTTCACCACAAACAGTATATCCTGAAGTCCATTTCTGCAACCGTGCGTCAATACTATAACCAATTTCGTTGACTATGCTTTCATTGGTACAGACTATTACATGATATTTATCATAGTAGTACGCAGAAGGGTATTCATCTACAATATCTTTTATGTACTCATACCACCATCTTAATATATTCATTATGTATAGTATTTCACTCCCTTTCTACGATTTCTCTATTTATAAGATTACTTATTACTAATCTTATCATTTGGGTATAATAAGATTTATCTTCAGTTCCTACTACTTTAATTGGAAGGTGTAGATCCATTTTATCAAAAAACTCATACAGATCCTTGGATAAAAGTACTTCTGTATCAGAAAAATCAATAACAGTTAAATCTTCATCTTGCTCAAAATACCTGCTAATTAACCAATCTGTATATTTTATAATTACCATTCTCTGCCCTCTTAGTAAATATACTCATTTAAATACCTCTTTATAGCATTTCCAAATTATTTTACACGCAATACCAAATGTTATTGTAAAAACTATAGCATAAATAATAAGTAATCCAATACCAATATTAAATAGTGTCTCCATTAAAAATACCTCTTAATTAGCCATAAAATACCTTGTGCTAATACTAATAAACATAATACATAAGTGCCACATATAGCACCTAGAATGATACTATCTGAAATAATATCAATCATAGATAACATACCATGTACATAAGGAATACTACTGCAATGCAAGTACCGTAAATTATAGCTAGTGTAAGTAATACAGACATTGCAGTAACTAGGGTAAACTTATTCATAGATTTATTTCCTCTATTTTTTGATTAGTTTTACTAAGTCTTTCTTCCAAATCATTTTCAATGACAATTTTAATAGCCTCTTGTGCAGCATCTGTTAAATTATAAAACTCAATAAAATTATTTAAATTCTTATATATAGCTATATGATGTATACCAAACATTTCATGCACTGTTTTGAGTTTACATTCTAGTTCTTCAGCATTATCATAAAGCCTTTTATACTGCTTCAACTCTGCATATCTATATTCAGCACGTTTGTATTCTCTATCAAATTCTTCTTTAGTCATTAAGCGCAACCTCCACAACAACCAAAAGGAATATTTTCATTTATTGCCCTATCAATCTGATCCGCATATTTAACCAATTCTTTAGGAAGATAATCACAATCTATAAGCCATTCTTCTATAGTAGGATTATAGTTTCTATCTAATCCTCCACCGCTTTCCCAAAATCTATCATATTTTTGTGCACATCCAAATGTATATGTTTTACCATTAATTTTTAGGGTTAATACCCCACGACAGAGATTAGGATACTTACCTGTATAAGAAACAAATTCTACAGTATTTTTATCTTCAGGTCTATTAATTACCATAATTATTGTCCTTTCTAATTAATTCAACAAAAGCCTTATCTGCTTTACTGTAAGAATAAAATGTTTGAGAACCTTCACCATCTACAATTAAATATGCTTTAACAAGCGATGTAAATTGATCAATTACTGCAAGTAATGAATAGTTACCAAAAGTTTTGATAGTCGCTGTAATCATAGCGTTTCACCATAAGCTACTTCGGCATCTTCTATATACTTAAATCTTCTAGTGCCGATTAAAAACAACGAACAAGTGCTAGTTTCTTCATATACATCTACAAAGTATTCTTTAGTTGATTCACAATAGGAAAGTATTGCAACATTATTTGCGTTTGATTTTGAATTTAGTATCATTATTTCCACCACCAATAAAATAAAGGCAAGCACTAACCAAACGTATTCAGTTAATACTTGCCTTTTTACTAATTATACTGCTTCTTCACCTTTTACTAATGCTTCAATTTCTGCTTGCTTCTTAGCTTCAGCTTCTTCTTTTGCCCTTCTTGCAATTTCACTAGCAGGAACAAACTCTAAAACTCCATCTTTGCCCAATTCATAAGTAGCAAATTGGGAATTACCATGAACACGAGCCTTATTCATTTCATCCTTAGCTTTCTTATTAATGGCTTTACTTTCCTCTAATTTATAGAGCATAAATGGTTTTTTATTAACCTTAGATTTTTTAGGTTCTTCTTTTACCTCAAATTCATTTAGATAAAGAATACCTTTTTTGGAGAACTTAAATTTCTTCTGCTGTTCTTGCATAATCTCAAAAATTGTCATAATACTTGCCTCCAATCTTAAAAATCAATAATCTCTAATATCCTCGAAAGTTTGCTGAAGTCTATCTCTATAATTTTTAAGTGTATCTACAATCAGTTTATATACTGCAAGGTCTACTTCATATAAAGATGGGTCAGAAAACTCTTCGCCAAAGAAAAATTCTGTAGGATTTTGAATACCTGCTTGTATACAAATAGGTAAAGTCATTTTTTCACCTGTCACAGTATTTACAGCTTCTATCTCCTTAAGAATTGCATCTACCTCATTTATACGAGATTTAAGTTTATTACATCTTACAAGTATTTCGTCTGTCAACTTGCATCCTCCTCCAATTCTAGTTGTTTCATTTTTCTAAAGAAGTCATCTTGTACACACATGATTCCTTCTAATATTTTTTCTTGATCTGATATAGCTCCGTGTTGTTCCATTAAGTAACCTGCAGAAACACCAAATATATCAGCTAGTTTTAGTATAAGACACCATGTAGATTTTACATTGGGGTTTTCAATGTTCCCAATAGTAGCAGGAGTTACGCTAAATCCTTGATTATTAAGCATCCTACATAATTCTCTAGTAGAACTAATACCATACACACGACAAATATCTTTTACTCTTGACATTATTAATCATTCCTTTCTATGTACTAATATTATAGCACAATCTGATTAAATTGTGAACCCTCCCACGACTAAAGTCGTGGGTTTCCAACTGTTTTAATAAGTTGAACTTCCTCTCTACTATATGGCTTAAACTCAGAATGTTGTCAGTATTGCACTGCAAGTTCCGCATTTAAGTTAGTTAACGTAGATAAGGTGCAGGTGGTTCTCTTAGTACATTGAGGAACTTTTGCCTCAATGCCCAACCTTACCTTCACAGGTAAGGATTTTAAGATTTCTCGAATAAAGTACCGAGCACCAATGTTATAACTTGCATTTAAATCACAATTATATCTTTTACCTGTCTGAAAAGTACACATAGAATAATTATCTTTATCTCTAATAACTTTTCCAGAACCATCAAAGGCTAAAGCTGAAGTGTTCCAAGCACATACTGTACTTATTCTCATGCTAAGTCTATGAGCTTTATCTGCTACTATTCTTTGTACAGCTTGTGCTTTCCAATGGTGTAACTTCTGCTTTTTAGCTCCTTTCTGTTTACCTTGCAAATTTAAATGCTCAAACACTATCACATCTGCATGATATAAATGTGCTACATCAATAATAAACTGCGATGTTTTTATAGCTATATGATTATTTACACCTTTAGCACTTGCCCAAAGTCTTGGCATTTTCTTTGCTCCATGCTGTTGTGCCTTCTTGATTTTGTTCAGCTTATGATTCAAAGAGTCTTTTTCTATTGGTAAAGATAATATCTTTCTACCAATGACAGTACCATCTGATAACATTGCTGAACAAGTACAAGCATTGTTGATTCCTAAGTCTACTCCAATAATAACTTGCTTATCTATCGGTTTGTCACTTAGTTCAACTTTTTCTTCAAAAGCAAAGTCTAAATACCAATTCTTTCCTCTTTTTCTTAGTGTAGGTACACACTCCTTTCTTGTCCTACAATGACGTTTAATATAATCTACATCAGATTTACATAATTTTACATCTATCCAATTCCATGTATTTCTTATCCAAACTTTTACTCTTGCTGTATATGTTCCTGTACGTACAAAACAATTATCTCTATACATTACTGGATAAGTATATCCTGCTATTGGTCTACTAGGTGCTTTGCCTTGCGGATTTTCTTCCCAATTTGCATAATTACTTTTATAAGAAGAAACTTTCCCAATAGCCTCAGTAATAGCAGCTCTACGCATGTAACTAGGAAATTTATAGAACTTAAAATCAAAATCATACTTTGACCTTAAATTACTCTTGGTTAAATGTACTAAATCTTCAATAGCTTTACGTCTTTCTAATGGGCGTTCAATATCTTTAATACCTTCCCATTCATTTAAGACTACATCAATAAGATAATTTACGGCTTGCCGATAAATATCTACAGTATTATTGAAAACACCATTAGAGTCTTTAATTTTAACCTTATATGTAGTTACTAATTTCATCAACAAGCCTCCTTCACACCTATTACTTATATTATATCATAGAATAAAAATAAATGCAAGTATTTTTTTTTTATTTTTATGTGGTGGGTAACTTATAACTAAAATCACGAGCATGTACCACCACACTTGTCAAGACTAAATTTTGTTTAATATTTGCCCGCTAGACCCCCATTTTCATAGGCTAGGAGC
>Ga0256405_10002866_pt1 | contig 37520 bp, 60 predicted proteins | sample RumenRJG_02DNA_FD_189096 | JGI IMG/M metagenome (GOLD analysis project Ga0256405, IMG submission 189096) | Bovine rumen microbial communities from Lethbridge, Alberta, Canada - RJG_02 | ecosystem: Host-associated > Mammals > Digestive system > Stomach > Rumen | place: Canada: Alberta...
TCTTCCCATACAAAGACAGAGCCTACATATTTATTTGGGTCTTCCATAATCACAACATTTTTATTACTTTAAATAACCAATACCATGCAATTCCGTCTGTTATTGATGCAAAAATACTTCCAAGTGAAAAGCCAATTTCACTCTTATGTGGAACACATCTTGATTTATAGACATGGTTTGCATGACACCCTAAGAATATCCATATTGTACATATAATTAATATAAACCATTTCATAATCACAACATTTTAAGTAATTTATTGATTATTCATAACATAGTGAAAACCATTCCTTGTCTGCCATGTTTGAAGTAATCTGCTTTGCAGTTGCCTTATTAAACCGATATTTTGCAGCTTGTATTTTTGCAGCACTCTCCTTCTCAAAAATCATTGCATAAAATGGATCTGGAGACCACCAAAAACGCTTAGTCAAATTTCTATCCACAAGGTATAAAGTACTTATGACACCTTTATTACGTCTTGGTTTTTGTGTTACCACCCATTTACCAACGTCAGATTTATTGAATGTCCTTGACTTTGCATCTACATAATCTCTACGGTCCTTTTTTGAATAGGGTTCAAAATCATATTCAAAACCATCATAAATTTCGGACAATGCCTCTGCTTCACTAATATAATCTTCCATAATCACTTCTTTTTAAGTTTTTATAAAATATTCCATAAAGTATTGCTAATATCTCGTAAATTATTTGCTATTACTTTAAGAGAACAAGCACTGACAAATAAACAACACACTATAATTGCTAATATAATTGTATTCATAGCCACAACATTTTTTGTTAAACTTCTTGTGTCCAATTATATGGGTCAAGTCTATCACCACTTAGTTTGTTTCCAAACCAATAGATGCCTCTACCAAGTTTCATAATACACCAGCTTAGTCCAAACCAGCAAAATACAAATGAAAAAAGTACTTTTTTAACTATTCTTTTTCTAAGAGAGAGCTTGTTTTCCATAATCACAACATTTTTAATTCATTCAGCTTTAATATCATCTCATAGCAAGCATCAACTGGGTTATCATAAGCATCTGAAATCATAGGTTTCTTGCTTTCACAGACCACAAACACAGTTCCATCTGTGTTAGTTGACAGAGAGTAGTCTGGTAAAACACTAAGCAATGCAGCAAGACTCCAGCAATTTATTATACGCTCAGCGTCATCTTCACTTATATAAATCTCTGATTTAATTTCAGCTGTGTATAATGTATCACCAATATCATCATTTGCTGTTGCTATATACACCATATCTGCACTTTCATCTGGCAGTATCTTGCTAAGAATCTGTGCCTGAGAATAATCTGTATAAGATTTAATTGTTGCCATAGTTATTTCTCCTTTAATTGTTTAACAAGTTCTTTCAATTCCTTTTGTCTGCGCTCTTTGCAAAAACGGCAGTTACCTTTGTGGGTCATAACAGCATACCCTCCACCTGTTGATTGCATGTATTCATAAATGTATTCACAACTATCAACAACAACTACACCAAAGCCATTTACATGCTTTATTACTTTAGGTTCATTAGTTTCATCACACCCAGTCATTAACAATGCTACGAATGCTAATAGGATAATCTTTTTAATTGTTGCCATAATTCTTTAAATTAAATGTTCAAGAGAATATTTAAGTGCTGCTTCAACAGCATCTTCATAATGAAAATAAACACCAAGAGAGTGTATATGTATTGCGTGTATACAATCTAAATAATATTTAATTCTTTTAAAATTTTCTCCTCAGCTTTTTGTTTTTTACATTCCTTTAATAGTATTGGCATCTTTGATATAATTGCATCAAATGGGTTTGAATAAGCTGTTTGAGAGTGAATGCAATATGCTTCAAACCTATAAACAAAATCACCGCCAAAATCTGGATATTTATGCAGATTACACCTAAAAGGAAATAAATCCATTAAAGCATAAACACTCCATGCAGGAATACCGTTAGGATCACTGCACTTGCCTGTATATAGATAGTCTTTATCATTTGTGCTCCACCAATACATATCTGCTGTATCAGCAGGAACACCTAATTTAAGGATTTCTTTGCTCTGTTCTATTGTCGTTGCTACTTGATTCATAACTTTGCTAATTCTTTATTCATTTCAACTAATCTTAATGCAAGTATTCCGTCTTTGTTTTCACAAACATTAGAAAGAATCTATTGCCTTCTAATGTAGTTCATTTCCTCTATTGCTATCTTCTTTTTTATTATTTCAAGAAATTCTTCAACAAGAACACTTTTGTATTTTCCTTTTATCTCTGCCAACTTCTTTGACTGTTGTAAGTCACTGTATGATTTAATTGTTGCCATGGTTATTACATCCTCTTATTTCTCAACTTTTTAGTTCAACAAAATAATCGCCCCCTAATCCAACAGCAGGACAAGGAACAGAAACTTCTAATTTTTCACAAAAATGATATAAACTACACTTATCACAAACTTCAAGACCTCTCATAAGTTTATGTATTTTGTCATCTATTGTTAGTGTTATATTTTTCTGTTTCATATCTTATTTAATAAAATTCTTAATAGCTTCCACCAAAGTATCAACTAAACTAGTAGTACCCATAGATTCTATAAAATCACTTTCTGAATTATAGTATACTACATATCCTTCATCATATTTTTCTAGACTAAATTTATACTCTACACCATCCCTATTTATTTTATTTGGAAGTAACTCCAATAATTTAGATGTAGACCATGCAGGTACTATATATTCTTCCTCTTTAGGCTTAGTAATATGATAATGCCCTTCTCTCAAAAAGGGACCTAAATCAGTAATTACATAATAAAAATCAGAAGAATCTGAAGGAAGAATATCCTTTAGTTCTTCATAATTCTCTACACTAGTTATTGCATCCATATTATTATAGTTTTAATTTAATACTTATTTTAAACACTTTAAATACATGTTGTAATTCATGTACATAGGATATTGTAATATCTTTAAACTTCCAATTTCCTTTGTCATCAAGACTTAGTACAATACTATCTCTTACTAAAGTTAGTGTATTACACATTCCTTTAGGTTTAAAACCATTTTTGATAAGAATTATAGTATATAAAGGTATAGGTACTATTTCAGTATACTTTAGTTCTATTAAATCTTCTGTATCTAAATCACATTCTCTAAGTTCTTTTATCTTAGAGTACCCAAAATGACTACAGTGAAATCTAATATCAGGTAAAACCTGAACATAGTCACCTAACATTAAATCAGTTTTTTTCATCATTGTATAATCAATTCTTTAGCATAAGGAAGTTCTTCTATAAACTTACAGAAAGCCCCATAATCTTCTTTTAATGTATGATGCTTTCTTTGCTTATATATAGTTGCTAATTGCTCATAATTAGTAGTACAGCGCATAAACAACTCTATACCTTGTGGACAATTAGAAATTAATTCCATAAATACATTATAGATTTCGTCTTTATTTCCACCATTCTTTACTTTATTATACTTAGCAATAAGCTCTTTCATCTGATCCTTACTTTTCTTTGTTACATACTTATTAAAGCAAGCATCCATATTCATATTAACAAGTCTATGTATCTTACTTGATGATGTTACAATATCAAAGAAATGATACCTTTGTAATTCTGGTGAAATATAGTTAGGATATTTTATATCAAAAGCTACCCTTATTCCACATCTAAAAGTACTATGCCCTGAACCTCCACCACATTTAGCTAAACTAATAGCTCTAGGAAGAGATTGTTTAAACTCCTCTTCTGTATATTCTGGAGGAGTTATTCTCATTGCATTTCTGCAAGCAATAACACTTTCTTTTAAATCATATACTCTTACATTTGATATTTCTAACATAGTTATTTAAATTAAGTTCTAAATACTACCTCAGCATAAAGAGGAGTAATAAATACATATTATGCTGAAGGTAGTTAGTTATTAATATGTTTGAGAACACTCTAAGGCTAAACCTAAATCAATTAAGGTTTTACCATCACTATTCTTTCTAAAGTCAAAATGAAGTTTGTCTAGCCAGTCTTCCCCTATTACAGGTATTTGTGTATAGGCAGATTCTAATTCTTCATCTGTCATGTTTTTACAACTTCTAAGAATTGGTTTTATACTATCTATTTGATAGATTTGTGTCTCCTCATCATCAGATAAGGACATTACCTTATTGTATAAAGGAGCTACAGCAACTAGTTTTTCTATTCCATTAGGTGTTTTGATTTTGAGGTTATAAGCAAGATTGGAACACAAAACTCTTATAAGTAAATCATAGTTTTCTTTATTTATATTATTACTCATATTATTATAGTTTTATTGGTTCAAATACAGAAATTTACAGAAAATTTCCTTATTCTTTTTCATCTAAAGACATTATAGTCATAATACAATAATTAGCTATATCAAGCAAATTATCTCTAAGACTCTCTTCATTGTAATTCATTTTATTGCCTTTAACAATATTGACAATTCTTCTTACTTTATCTTCTATTCTAGCTATTGCTGGAATATATCCCCACTCTTTGATAGTACAATTAAAACTATCACCATAATCAGAATTTTTCTTTATATAAGTGTCATGAATCTCCTGTAATAAATAAGCATGAGCTTCAATGCTTTTATTACTAATAGACTTATCCTCTACAGTTTTCTTCTGATCACTTTTACTTTTACCTATTCTATCTAGAATAGCTACAAATCCTATTTTATTTCTCATCATTTTTATTTTTAAACAAATCACAAGCCTTTTTACTCTTTACTACACTATAATGCCTCTTATACTTTTTTCCCCATGTTCTAGCTTCACATATATAAAGATTAGGAAAATTGTCTAGGTTTTTAAAATGGATGCAATTTCTACACCTCTTAGCCTTCTTATATTCTTTTTCTCTCTCTTGTTGCTGTAATACAGTTCTTCTTTTTAATTCAGCTCTGAGAGTATCTGTATCTATCTTTGCTAAAATATCTGATATAGTTTCCATTATAATACTAAAATTTTAATATCACTTTTAGGGTGATTTGTTTTATACATTAATAAAAGATCATGTTTATTTGGAATAAATATTACTCCAATTAATGAGATAATAAAAATTATAAAAACAGTTTTTACAAATTTGGATGATACTGTAAAACTATTAATATATTTACTATAGCTAAAAACAGAATAAAATAATAGTATAGTACTAAAAAGTAAAAATATAGTAAAAATACTGATTATAAAATCAACTTTTGTAATCCAATATAATTCATTCATAATTCATTTATTATTTTAAGATTTGATGGTTCATAAATTCCTTTTTCATCTATCTTATTTATATGAGAGTTATTAGTATAGCCATGATGTAAACACCATAGATAGAATGGAATAAAATTGTTTCTCCATTCTTTACACATAGTTACCTTTTTTGTAGTATAGCTGGCATTTAAAGCTTCAACCCATAAGGGATATAACTTAGATTCAAGTAATTCAGTAGGATAATCCTTTACTTTTGCTATATAGCCTTTTCTTCTAAGACATCCACATGATTTAACTTTACCTTCACTAAGCTCGCAGCCTATTACTTCTTTAGTTCCACCACAGTCACATTTACATATCCATTTATAATTTTTAGGATTATAACCTGTAACCAGTAATCTACCAAATCTTTTTCCTATAAGAGATTTTTTTCCTCTGGCAGTACAGCCACAAGAAGGTAAATGAGATTGTTTAATATCTTTAATCTTCTTTGTAATAGTATTACCACAGTCACATTTACATATAAACCTCCTTATCTTATTACTACCATTTATATAAGGTTCAGTTTCTTCTATAATAGTTAGTCTGCCAAATCTATCACCAGTTTTAATTTCTGCTTTGTTCCACCCCATTATCAAAATTCTTATTAGGTCGTAATTTAAAATAATCACAAGCATAACACTTACTGTATGTAGTATGACAGGACTTCCCATATCCCCAAGCAGTACATTTACCACTAGTTCCTAGTTCCTTATCATAAAATTTGCAATTTTTACATTTATACATGATTATTATTTTTTATATTTTTTCCATAAATTTATAGCTGTTTGAACATTTAATTCAAATAAATCATACTCAGTACAATACTGAAAGAAATCTTGCCAATCTTGTTTACTCATTATACCCTACATCTTTTATCTCACAGTCCACTGCATGAATAATATTAATACCAGTTTCACCTTCAATAATAATATAGTCATGTCCTTTAATATGTTTTCTAGTCATACTAAAACTATCATGATGTATTTCTTTTTTAGATAGTTTATCGTATGTAGAATAAATTAGAAGTACTAAAAGCAACAATATTATAAGATGTTCTGTATTATTAATAAATGATTTTAAATACTTTACTATATACATATAAAATACTTTAAAAGGAAAGTGATTTCTCACTTTCCTATAAAATTATTTAAACACAGGAGAACTTGTCCAATACAGATTTTTTGGATCAGTAACATTAGACACTTTACATCTGGCAAATGCTAACATATCATAGTCCTCTTTGCTTATAGGAACACCAGGACATGAAAGAGTATAATCTTGAGGACTAAGATCTATGTAATGTCTCATAAAAGTTACACTACTGTTATTGGTAGTAACTTGTCCTGAATGATACCCAAAATAATTATAAATTAGAAACTTTGTAGTTGTCGGAAATCTATAATAATTCATTGTAGATAACATTACCATAGCCAATTTACGATTATCTAAATCATTAGATTTGAACATATCTATAAGGGAAGTCAAAGACTCCTCATTAATAAGATTATCCCCTTCTAAATGATTAAGTAAAGAATATTCAAATATAACTTTATCTTTATCAAAGGAAAGTAAAGCTAACTGCTTATACATTTTTAAATCCTTATAACTTTGGAACATTTTAATCTTACCAGTATATATTAAATCACAATTATCACAGTAATAAGGAGCGCCTTTAATAGCAGCATAACCAGCTATATCCTTTATTTTATTTTCTTTTATAAAATTTATATCATGACCAATATAACCCTCATTAGTATAATTATCCTTATTTTCCATAAATATAGCTACATTATCTTCCTTAACATTAGGAATACTAGGAATTACAAAGAAATCAGCTTTTGCTGGATTTCTAACTATAGTATATTTATTTCTTACTAAAGTACGAGGAATCTTGCTAAGGCTTGATATATATAATTTAGAATTATTCTGAAGCTTATCAGAATTATCTTTATATGAAGATATACCTGCATAGCATGGATTATCATACATTATATCGTTATAACTATAATCTATTGGGGTATAATTACCACTTGTATCTATATTACTTCCCCAAAAATATTTTTCTATATTTTCTATAAACATAATTAAATTATTACTTTGTTACGAATTAATGGATTACTTAATAACTTAGTAGCTTTATTAGGATATTTAGCTACAATATTCTTTATGATATGAAATAGTAAATCTTCAGAGAACAGCTTTCTTTTATTATCAATAAAATCAAGTAGTCTAGTCTGAACTTTATTACAATCAGATCCCTTCTTACCTAAATATATCATAAGATAGTTGAGGAATCTTGTAGAAAGAATAGATGCTACTTCAGGTTTATATACTGGATTACCATCTATAATGTCATAAACACATTCATATATTATAGGTTCAATGACATTCCAAGATTGTTCCAACATATCCTTAGGAGTAACCAATTTATCCAAATGCTTTGATAGGAACATAGTAAATAGATTACCAATACTATTATCTTTATCTTCTAGGAAACATCCCTTACTGATATTGATAATCATACTTAAACTATTGGGATCATTCCAATTATCTATACCTTCAATGGCTTTACAGAATGTTGTATAAGCTCTTGGATTAGCAACCTGCACATTATTATGCTTAGCAAAGATTTCATCACCATACATAAGAGCAAAATTGATACAGCGTGAATCTAAAGATACACTTTCTGCCCAAGAAGCCCAGTCATTGATATTCAATTTAAGATTAAAATTAATGAATCTGGTTTTCTGGGCATTATCCAAACTACTTACTGAATAATTACCATCATCAGGATTAGAAGTTAATACAACAGATGTATTTTTAGGTAATTCCCATGATACATATTTACCTGTATTTATTAACTCCATAGTAGCTTGCATAAATAGAGCATTACTTCTTGAAAAGTCATCTAAACATAGAATTAAGCCATTTGCATTCTCTTCAGTAGGTAACCATGCTGGAGGAGCATAGCTCATTCTGGTTTTAGATGTAATCTTTACATTTGAAGGTACTCTATTAAGCATATTTTCAGAATACCATTTAGTTTTAATATTACCATCCTTTCCTTTCCACTCTAATAATACTTCTTTCTGAGGGAAACCAGTAAGGTCACCAACTTCTTCCAACTCTGCTAAATTCAATTTACAAAAAGTCATTCCTCTCTTTTTAGCTATTTGTTCTATAACCGAGCTTTTACCAATCCCGGCTTCCCCTTCAATACCAATAGCTATAGGAGTTTGTCCTTCTTCATATAGACGTTTATTGTTGTCTAAAAGATAGTTAAAGATATTGGTAAAGTCACCAATAGTTAATTCATTTAAATTTTCCATTATTCTATTAAATTTTGAACACTAATATGATAATTATTAAAATATAAATATAAGAGAATTAGCTATAACAGCTCCAATTAATCCTCCAATACAATTATGAAAATTGAATTTATTTTCCATTATAAATTCAGCAAGACATAGTGAAAATTCCACTTGTACAACTATACTGGTAAGTATACACGGAACAAAATTAAAACAGTATACTGATACTATTATAACCAGCGTAGATAGTAGAAAATGTATTATTTGCTCACAGTATTTATGTGACCAAACATATAATTTATCAATTAAATCTATTAATTTATTCATTCTATCCCTATTTTTATTGTTTTTTCTTTTTAAAAGAGGGAATTAGAGCTAAACTCTATCCCTCTTTTTATTACTTATAAAATTAAATTACCAAGTAAGTAATACATACTCTTTATTATAAAGTACCCATCTATGAAAGCCATATCCCTGTTTAATAAAATATATAATAGCTTTCTTAAAGACTTCACTTTCTAGAGCATCTACTTCCAAAGTAACTTTATATAATCCCTGCTTAGCAGCTTGGATTATACTATTATTGATCTTTAATACTTCCTTTTCAATTTCTTTTTCCTCAGGATTGTTCTTAGCATCTGCAATTTTCTTAGCAGTAGAACACTTAAATACTTTTACCATAATTTATTATTAATATTAATTTTTTATTACAGCTAAATCATCTTCACACCAATCATTACAATTAGTGATATTAATCTGATTCCTAACTGCCTCTATTAAGTCTTTTTCTTCATAATTATTTTTAACTTTTAGTTTAACATTTTTACTATAAGTGACTGATATACAAACACTTATAGTTACCTCCTTAGTTTTGTTCATTATTTTTTGGAATTTGAACTATTTTACCAAATAAATTATTTGTAACTCCTGATGATGAAACAACCCAAATTACATTATTAGGACGTTTTATTGGTGTACTAGCATAACCATCAGTAAAATATATAAGAGAAGAATACTCTTTTTTATTTTTCACATAGTACTCTATTGGAGGATCAAATGAAGTTCCTCCTCTACCACATATATTAGGTATCTTACCATCATACTCAGATACTGAAGTTATACGTGTATCACACTGTATTAAAGTCACTCTAGCCCCAGCTTTATGAGCATAGTCTATTTCTGAAAAGAAATCTTGTAATTCTTTTTTATTAATAGACCCTGAGGTATCTATAGCTACAAGAATACTTACTTTCTTCTTATGCTTAATTCCAGCAGAGTCAGGAAATCTTTTAGAAGGCATCTTTCTACTACTTTTGATATTAATATCATATATAGTACCAAGCATTCTTCTAAAATAAGCTTTCCAATTAAATACAGGTTTATGAGGTTTTTTCAGTTTTTCTACTATATCCTCTAAATTACTTGGAATTTCCCCCTGCATTTTCTCTATTTGATCTGCGGTTTCCTTAATAATACTATCAATATTAGTATTTATTAATTGCTTTTCAGCATCAGAAGAATTTCTAAAGTCTTTCCATCTATCATGGCTTCCTACACCCTTAATCTTTTCTTCACCTTTTTGTTGCTGAGATTGATTTTCACTGGAATCTCTTTCAGCATTTTGAGAGAGTGAAGAATGATTAGGGAGCTTATCTTGCTCATTGCATAATAGTTCATAGTACTTTTTAGTACCTAAACCATTAATTATAATTCTACCAAGTACTTTAGATAAATAATCAGCAGTTATAGCTCCTTTAGGCAATCCCTCTATATAGGAATTAACTTCAGCATCTGCTGCATAATTAAATATCTCCTTGTTGGCAAAATCTTCACACAAAAACATGTGTTTTAGAGCTATATGACTTAATTCATGTGTTAATACAGCTATTTGTTCTGTATCTGTTAGGGTTTTCCAAAAATCAGGATTTATACATAATTTACATGATATTCCATCCTTTACTACTGCTAAAGTAGGTACTTCTTTAGTAACTTCTTTTGGTAAACCCATACAGAATATACCATAAAATGGATTCTGTATAAGCAGTTTTTTAAAAGCTTTTTCTATTTCCATACTTTAAATATTAATGAACCCAATGGTCACTTATTTCAGCTTCAGCAGGAATTGGAAGTTTAGTACATATTAATGCTGCTGCATCTTCCATACATTTCTTTTGCATAATAGGTACATCAGTTAATTCTTCAGGGTATATAATATTACTTTCATCATGTACTAATGATGCTATTTCTACCTTACCAAAATAACCTTTCTCTATTATCCAATTAAAGAAGTTTGTCATAGCTATTTTTAGTATTACACTACCACTACCTTGAGTAGGGGCATTAAGAGCCATTCTATCCCATTTAGAAGCTGCTTGGAAATGTTGTTTAACTTGTAAAGCAACATTATCTCCAGTGCCTTTATGGTAAGCTTTATACTCTTCCCAAAATTCTTGAGTAAAAGTTTTTTGCTTTTCTAGCCATTTATCATGATCCCACCAAAACATTTTATGACCTGAATATTTACACATAATTATATAACCATGTTCTCTAACAAATTTAGAACCTTTAGCTTTAAAATTTGCAATTCCAGGAAAACCAGAATCATAAGCTTCTTTAAAAGCTATTGCCTCCTCTAAAGAACATCCCATAGAACCTTGAATAGCATACTCAGAGCCACCAAACTGCTGAGAAAACTCAATTGGTTTAACTGCTGTTCTTAAATGTGGAAATCTCTTTTTTATTTCTTTAATTGGAGTATCTCTAGGAATATCATTCTTATAAACCATATAAGCACACAGAGAATGCATATCACCACTACCATGTAAGAACTCATCAAGCATAGATTTCTCATTATAAATGTCAGCTCCGAGTCTACTCTCTAAGGCACTAAAATCGCAAGAAGACCATTTGTATCCTTTGGGAGCAGTAAAACAAGCTCTAGTTTCAGCATCATGAGGTAGCTGCTGTATGTTAGGAAATGTACAATTCTTAGGATTAACCTTATTCAACTTAGCTAAATCTGTATTAGGTTGCTGAGAACCACAAGACATTCTACCAGATGTAGCTCCTAGCTGCTTATATACTGTATGAATCCTATTTGTAATAGGATTAATAGCATTAATATGACCTTGACCAAAAGAAGTAACTACTTTAATATATCCTTGATAATCAAAATAAAGTTTTAGAAAGGTATCATCAATACCTTTTTGGGACTTTAAATGCTTTTCAAGAACACTGTCTTTGTCTTTTCCTGTTTTCTTATCAACTACATGAGTATCAAATCCTAAAATTTTAGCTATTTGAGTAACTTGAGAAGAACTAGACCAATTAATGGTACATTTAGGAGTTAAATCATAACCATCAAACAAATCACCTTGAGTATTAATATGTACATACTTTTTAAGTGATTTTGACAAAGAAGAGTGTGCTTCTAATGTATCTTTAGGTAAAGCTAAATTAATGATGTAACTATCCAAATCTATTTTGGCTCTATCTAAATTCTTTTTATCCTTTTCCATCTTTTTCTTCCATTTAGTAGAATCAAGATGAATGCCACACCATTCAAGATAAGCAATAGCAGGAATAAAATTACATTCTATTTTAGCTGCTTTAATTAAATTATTCTTTTTAAGGTCCTTTACTTGTGACTTTAATATCTTTTCAAGATACATAACATCACCAGCTGCATATAATATTACTTTTGTATCAAGACCTCTCCAAATAATTTCACCTCTAACAGTCTTGTCAATATTAATACCAAGCCTTCTATAAGCTATACTTTTAAGAGAATAAGATACTTGACCTGAAGGATAACCAAGATGAAGTAGTTGTTCTATTATCATAGTATCATAGATACGTCTTGGAATAATACCATAATTATAGAAAAACTGTAAATCAAACTTGCCATTTTGAAATATAAGTAATTTATGTTCAAGAATATCCTTATAATGTAATATACCTACAGAAGTAGTATCTACAACAATTTGAGTATCTGCTGCATCATTACCAAATTGTACAGATAATAGTTTACATATATGAGGATCTCTTCCTGAGGTTTCAGTATCACATTGTATTATCTTCCATGAAGACATAATATTTAAAGATTCTTCAATAGAAATACACTTATATTCAGAAGCATCAAATAATTGTAATTGTTTAGTTACTAAATATATCATAGTATTATACAATGATTATTGTAATCAATTTTACAGTTTGTATGTTCCATAAATTCATTACCTAAAAGACCATGAATTGTTATACCGTACATAGTTTCAAAACAAGCAAAATTATCTTGATTATATACTGCAAAATTATTAGTAGATTCTTTGCCAGCAATATTGAAACCAATAGTTACAACATTTGATTTCAAACAATCTGAAGTAAGAGCAGATAATTTAATAGATTTATTACAAGGAGTATACTTTATTTTATCTAAAGCATTTTTGGTGATTATAGATACTCCACACCCTGTATCTACTATCATATTAAATTTATGCCCTTGAATATCTATAGTAACATAGGGAATATCAGATATTCCACTACCTTCAAACTTATAATAGTGTCTATTTCTAACCTTTTTATTAATTATATAAGAAATAAAGACAGCTATTATAAATACTGTAAAAAATGTCCATATATATATCATAATATACTTACTTATTACCTGTTGTACCTAATCCTCCTCTATTGCTGTTGTCTAGAGTAGCTACTTCTTTAAACTCAATTCCTGATGATAGAAGCCATTTTAATTTCTGTAATAAAGTAGCTTTTTGAGAAAGTTGGATTCTAAACTGACAAATTCTAGTATTCTTTTCTATAACAGTTCTTCTAATTGACAAAGCTGGAAATTTCCATTGGTCATCATCACCATTATACGTATTATCAATAACACCAACATTATTAGCACTGATAATACCTAATTTCTTAGGGGTTGATGATCTGGAAACTACTATAGCTTCAAAACCTTTAGGAAGCTGCATAGCTACTCCAAGAGGAATATATACAGGTTCATTTGTAACATCTCTTTTACCTGCATTCTTACCTTTTAGAGTACCTGCTTGAGGAGCAATAATCTGCATTCTTTCAGCGGCTCTTAAATCAATCCAATCTCCTTTCTTAATTATTTTAGGGAAATCTACTAAAGGAGAACCGTTTTCATCTTTAAATCTTTTTACTAAAATTGTTAATTTCATATTAATTAATTGTTATAAGTTTTTTTAATCACTAATTTACCTTCATGGTCATACTTACTTGTTTTAGGTTTTCTTATTGACAATCTATTAGCATATTTGTGTAAATCTATATCACTATAGGCTGCAATAAGTCCTTTATCCACACTGATTTTATTTAATTGTGGTACAAGTTTAAAAGTACAGTAACCAACAGGCTTTAAAAAGGGTACATTATTAGCATCATCAGGAGTTAATGTAACACTAAGCTCTCTAGGCTTATAATTACCACCTTCCTTACTTAATCCTAATAATAGAATAGTATAGGTTTTAAGATTATCTATTTTAATTGCTACTTTATCAGCAACTAAAAGATATTCTCCCCAATAATTTGTAGAGTTTATATTATAGAGTATACTTCCTACTTTTATACTATTGCAGAAAGTATTATACTCTTCTATACATATACTACTTGTCATTGTTAAACCATGCTTCTATACTATTAGACTTATTATCCATTATGCCTAAAGGAATTTCAGGCTTTTCTGTAAGATAATAATGTAATTCCTTACCTATAGTTTCTGGATCTCTACAAATGTTATCACCTAGTATTATAGTGCCTATTTTTGTAGTATCCTCAAATTTCCAAACTAAAGGATGAGGTATATCAACAGTATTACAAACAATAAACTGGTAGTCAGCCAATTTGAAATCTTTGAAATAGTCATCTTTATCCATATTTAATCTAATCAATCTCCAATACAGTCTTCCTTGGATTTGATAACACCATTGTATGAAAGATTTTGGAAAATCATATTCCATGTGAGAGCTTGTTTTTAAATCAAATGGATATACTATCTTATTTTCATAATCCACAATGATTAAATCCGCCATACATCTATAGTCTATATCATTTAAGGTGCCTTTAAACTTCAATTGATAGTATCTTTTGACATCTTCAAAAGGATCATCTTCTTTAAAGTATTTACCAGTAAGAGGGCTGTTCTTAAGAGCTTGTACACAAGTAAAAGCCTTATTATAGATATTCTGAGTAACTACTTTTTTACCTTTAGCCATAAAAAGATTTCTATAGTAAGCAGCACCTTTCTGTCTTAATACTCTACATCTGGTATCTGACCTCCAATTAGGTTGATAAGAATAAGCTGCTATTACAGGCAACATAAGGTTATCATTTATATCATTTAAATTTGTATAGCTGTCATTATACAATTTAAATAATTCTTTTACTATAGGCTCTACCTTAGGTTCTACTGAAACTATATCACTAATAAAAAACTGTTCATTAAATACTTTTTCCCCATCAGTAAGTAATGTATCTACACAACTTCCTAAAAGAAGTGATGGAGACTCTACCTTATCAAATAAAGTGTTAAGGTGCCCAAACCCTTCTCTTTCATATTTGGCAAGTGTAGAATAACTTAAAGCAGGGTCTTGGCGATATTCTTTTTCTGAAACATCCCAAGCTAATTCACTAAAATCCTTTTTCATCGTTATTTATAGTTATATGTTTTAAACACTCTTTTAGTTGAGTTACAGAATGTACTACCCAATATTCATATTTATATTGGGGATTATTAATCTGTAAACTTTCTAACAGTTTTCTAAATAGCTTTATCTTATATCTTGATACATCATTATGGTATCCTTTTACTTCTATATAGATTCTATAATTACCGTATTCAAAATAAAAATCAGGATTATAATTCCAATCAGGTACTTTTCTACTATCTATAATAGTTCTTTTAGATATTATTGTAACTCCTTTGAAATGTCTATCAGATTTCAAAGTATTCTTACAATAAAAAGGTACTGTAGGATAAAATCCTTTAGATATAGCATATTTTAATTCATAAAAAGGCTTGATACCTTTTTCTATTAATACTAAGTAACAATTTTTTTCTAATTTGGATCTAAAGTTTATACCATTATAACTTACCTTTTCAGCATTCTTTATTTTCTTATTCATTAGAATAAAGACTTAATTATATTTATAAACTCCTTCTTCCCTTTAATTCTATACATATCAGAAATATCCTTACCTCCTTCAAAAGCTGGAAGAATAATATTTTTAAAACCAGTTTTTTCTGCTAATTTCTTACCATCCAATAATCCTGGAGCATCATTATCAAAACAGATATATATTTCTTTATATCTACTTTTTAATGCATTAAGTGCAGTATCAGATAATCCAGTAGTCTCAGATTGTACATAAATAGCTGGTATTCCTATATTAGACCAAAAACAAAGAGCATCCTTTAAAGAAGAACAGATAAATAATTTATCACCTTTTAAAGGTATTTTTGTCCATAATCCAACTACAGAACCATCACTAGTATTCATCCATTTATACCTTTTATTTTTTACTAAAGGCTGATATACTTTTATGGTTATATTATTCTCTTTTCTTTCTACAAAAGCATAGGCATATTTAGCTGCATGATATATATGCTTTTCTCCATCTCTATAGACAATCTTATGAGATATAGGATAAACTTCAGCATATTTCAACCATTTAAGGGAAATACCATAAGATTTCCAATATTCCAAATCATAATCTTTCCATTCCCTCACTTTAACCTTAAGAGTAATTTTAGATTTTCTAAAATCTCTTACAGCATTACAAGGAGTATGAAATGATAGAGAGGAGTTAGTTATACTATCTGTTGCTATTTTTCTGATAAGTTGTGAGAAAGTAATATTATCTCTTTTTTCCAAGAGGGTATAAATATCCCCTCTATCACCTGTGGCATAGTCTTTATAATAGACTTTATTGCCATCAGGTGTATATAGGAGGAAAGAAGGGTGGTTATCTTTTCTTAAAGGAGAATTAATAACCACAGGAAGACTATTTATATGTAAATAATGTGAAAGTATAGCAATGTCACTTACTCTCATCTTTATTTCATTAACACTCTCACTACTTCTTACCTTCATAGGGGAAATTTATTAATTATTCAAAAGGAAGATCATTATCATCATCAGGAAGAGCTGCTGCTTCAGCAAATGGATCCATTTCAGCAGGTGCTTCTAAATTAGTTGGAGTTACATTCTCAACATACTCATGAATATTACTAATACTACCATCATTAGCATCAGAATATACTGTATTATTAAGATACCCTTCCATTTCTTTCAAAGCCTTGCTAAATACCTTATAAGAATTAGAATTAGCTCTAGCTGAAGCTCTATTAAAGATAGTATTATACTGATTTCCTTCATCTGTAGTTTGAACACCTACAAGAAGTTTTACTTCATTATCAGGTACCAAAGCACAGTTATCTTTAATCTCAGAAATATCACCTTTAAAATAATCCTGAATATGCTCTAGTTGTGCTTCACAGTCACTAGGATTAGGATTTAGTTCAAATGTGTTTGTAGTCTTATTATAAATCTCAATAGGATTGATATTAAGATAATTAATAAGGAAATTCAATAAAAGGTCTTCACCTTTATACATAGGACGATATTTAACATCCAAATGTGCTGGACCATTTACATAAACAGGAATCTGATGATTTTTAGCCTGTTCAATAGTTACCCAAGCAGTTCTACCATAGATATCAATTACCTTTACCTTAGATTTATCTCTATTAAAACAATAACGAGACTCAAGGAAGAAATTCAAAGTACTCTTAAAGGAATTTTTAAGTCCTGCATTACACTTAGTAGGCTTATTCTCCTTATTCAATGGATTAGCTTCTACCATAAATGTAAGGCGTAATCTCTTATAAGGTTTATTATCCTTATCATCAGTTACAGGAGTAATATATTCAGGTTCTGTATTAACCTCTCTATTAAAGAACTTTTCAAGTTCTGCTTTAGTAGGATTAACACCAAGTACTTTAAATACACCTACACCAATGTACTTTACATAGTTACTCTCTGAAACACTTGCATTTGCTTTTAACATAATTTATTTGATTTAAAATATTAATATTAAAGTTATTCTATTTCTAAATAAGAAGAAAGCTTATAACACTCTCTTCCTTTATTTTTCTGTTTTTTATTCCCAATCTCCAAAAGTATTATTATCCAATTCAGCATTATCCAATTCAGTATTATCAGAATCTTCTATATTATCTGCACTGAACTCATTATCTACCTCCTCATTCTTTACTTCTACCTCTTCTTCTGCTGTAGTAGAGTCAAAATCAGAGTTAGTGTCACACTGTTCTTCAGTAGTATCAACATCTACATTAGATTCTTCAGTACCTGATACTGAAACTGGGATAACTGTTTCAGGATATTTCAATACATAGTGATTTTTCACAATTTCTTTACCTGTATTGGTATTGATTTTACCCGTATGAATAATTTCACAGTTCACTAAATCAGATGTCTTATAGCCACCTGTGAGCTTCATAATAGGCTCTTCCATAGAATTGATTAAAGATTCTGTAGCTGCCTTCTCAGCTTCAATACTAGCAATCTTCTGCTGTAATTTAGCTTCAAAAGCTTCTTTAATCTTTGCAATCTTAGAATCAAGATTATTCTTCTTAGCTTCAAATTTAGCAATGTTCTGAGCCTGTGATTTAATAATTGATACTTCAATCTTAGTGAATTTCTTTTCCATGTTTGTTTAATTTTAAATTTATAAAGTTATAGTTAAATTTATGCATTATAATATTCATTCATCTTGTCTAATACAAGCTGAAGAGAATTAGGTATAAAATCTTCTTCAAACATCTCACTAGGAGATTTTGCTGGAATTTCTATACCATTTACTTTCATAGGATGTGTCCAAAATCCAAAAACTGGTCTGCCATTATCTTCATACTTAGGAGCAGCATACAGAGTTATTGATACTGATTCCAAAGGATTATATTGCTTATCAAGCAACTTACCAATAGTAGCTGCCTTATAACCAATTATAGAACCATCACTTTCTACAACTTCAGAATGAAGCATTAGAAATACAGTAATATCATTTCTTAGTGTATTACCTAAAGAAATAATCTTTCTAAAGTGATCTGCAAGTTCATTATATTTATCATACCCCTTTTCCTTACTTCTATCAAAGAACTCAGTACGCATAATATAAGTACAATCATCGATAACAATATTATGAATATTTGGACAATTGGTAGAAATAGAATTAAGCATACTAACTATGCTATTCCAAGAAGAAGATGTAACCAAATTCTTCTTTTCCTTACTGTAATTAGTTCTAGAACCTTTAAAAGGAAGATCTTTTCCTAGAACATTAATTACAACAGTGTCTTCAGGTTTAAGAGTTTTAATACTAGTTGATTTACCTGACCCTGAAGCACCTAAAATAATTATTAAATGACTCATTTTAAATTAATTAATTAATTATGATTTATTATTAATAAAAGTACAGTAGATACATTACTTTTCTGTATAGTAGATGTACTACTTTTCTGTTGTTCTAATCTCCTACACTCAGCATATACTTTAGCCATTGCTTGAGTATCATTGGATTTAGGTAATTCTTTAAAATCACATACAGCACCATCAAACCACAAAGGAAGTAATCCTCCCATCTCCCCATCACGATTAACGATGACCTCGAGAAATCTTATATGGTCCTTAAGTCTAGTAATATCGTAATCAAAATATTCAGTTAATCCAAATCTAAAAGGAGAGAATAAACCTAAAACTATATTAGCCAATATGTTATCGCACAGGCTCTTTATCCTGCACTTCAATGTCTTTATTTTATACACATTGTTCAGACTATATCTTCTCACTCCACTAAGTATTGGTATACATAGGAATGAGTTCCGCACTCTTGGTGATTCATCTTCTTCAGCACCACCTGTTAAGAAGGTATTCACTAGTCGTTGATCTTTCATACTATTTCTAGTATGCTTAGATTAGGGTTGCCTTCGTAAAGGTTTTCCCAGATTCACGGAATTACGAGACACATGTAATTTATACATCAATTTTGTATAAATGAATTGCTTATCTCTACTTGTATACTTAGAATCACCTAACCCAGCTACTGAAGGTCTTACTTTACCTATTTTAAAAGCATCATTTGATTCAGAATCAAAAGCCTGTTGCTGAATAATTATAGGAGAATAATGATACCTATTTCTAAGATATTTAGCACAATATTCTGATAGTTTATCTATGGATTGTTTAAGAGACATTCCTCTTTCACAATCTATAAGATTAATAGTATCTATAATAATCATTCTATATTCATTAGGATTGTCTTGAGTATATGAATAGAATTTCTCATATTCTTGTTCTACTCCAAACTCATCCTTTTTCTTAATAGTTTTTGTCTTTACAGTACCATGTTCTTCAGCATATTGTTTACAATATTTATAAATACCTGTAGGATTATTTCCTTCTTCAGGAAATATAATATGTTCCTCAAAGAATTTAAGAATACCTTGTATTTCCTTAGTCTTTAATTTATCCAACACATCCTTACTAACTGGAGAAATTGTAGATCTTAATTCTGAAGGGCTAACCCTAATTTTTCCTTTTGAAAACTTATAGAGTAACCAAGACATAAATCTTTGTAAAATTCTCTCTTTAGTTTCCTCTAAAGGAAAATATATTATCTTAAAATCTAACTTCTTTTTAGAGTAATAAGCATTTATGATAGTCATAAATATGAATGTATAAGATGTAAATTGACTCTTACCTCCCTTTGTAAAAGATGTGATACAATAATATGTATCTTGTTCTATTCCAAAAAAGTCATTACGAAATCTTTTAAAAGGGGATAAAATACAGTTAACATCTCCATTAACTGCTTTTTCTCTTCTCTCCTCAAGCTGCTTAATAGTATTAGCACTTAAGCCTGTATTTTCCATTTCTAAACATTTTTAAATACATTATAAGATTATTACCTAAGTTCTAAATCCCAATCATTATTATGCTTCTCTTTCACATTATTTTCCAGATAAGCAGCTAATTGAGATTGTCTTTCTACTTCACCTACAATAGCACCATTAACACAACTAGAGTCAACAGTAACTTTATTCTTCCAAATAAAGTATTTCAATAGCTGCATGTATTTGAAGTTTCCATTAAAAGAAGATACATATTCTTTAGTAGCATTAATAATTTGTTCATCAGTATACTTATATTCAGGGTCATACTTGATGAAAAACTTCTTTAACCTATCAGAAATACATGAAACAGAATCTCTCCATGTATAGGAACTACCAGCTTTTTTACCTGCTGGAAATAATTCTCTCAGCTTAGTAGCCAAATTCTTAAATCTTTCTTCATTATTTGCCTTGTTTCCTGATACACTTGCTATCAGAGATTCAGTACTAAAAATTCCTGTTTCTGAGAGACTTACCTTAGTATCAAATACATTGGGTTTTATACATTCCTCAAATTCTAAATACTTTCTCTGTCTTACTTTCTCAAAGGTAAGAGAAGTAATAGGAGAATCCACATACAGAGAAATCAAATAGAGCATAGCATCTAAATCTATGCCCTTTTCCTTAACTACATTGGTGTCAATAATAATTTTCATTCCATAAATTTTAAAGAGTTAACATTAATATATTTTACTGATTTTTCATTAATATTTTTAAGAGCTTTATTAAGATATATTTCATCCTGAGTTCCTTTATATACAAATATATAAACTACAGGATAATTACTTCTCAATACTCTACCAAGTTTTTGAATAAAAAGTCTAAGATGTCCATCAAGTTGTATAATAATACCAATCTGTGTATCTACAAGATTTACACCTTCTGTAATCATACCAACAGTGAACAAACTATTAATCTCCTTAGCATTAAAGGAATCAATTAATCTTTGATTTTCTTTAGATGATCTTTTTGAAGATATTGTAGTTGATTCTGATAACTGTGTAGCCTGTGCTATAGAAGAACAAAAACATACTAATCTATGTTTCTTTAATTTATCTAAAAGTACTTTAACATGGTTAGTCTTTAATTCTCCTAGAAATTTCTTTCTTTGACTACCTAGATTAACCCATTTATTCTTTATAATGAAATTATGAGTATGCTCATATCTTCTTTTCCAGTAATCCATACTATCATCAAAGTACTTATTCTTTTGATATTCAGTACATTTAATAATACATGGTTTCTTCTTATAGATATACTTATTTCTATCCCACCAATTTACTACTGGTAAATTATCTCCTTTTCCTATTTGTATTCTTTGATTAACTGTAATATTGTTTAATTCCATATTAACAACATATATCTGAGGATCAGATAATATACTATTATTTATAGCTGTCTTTAAAGACACATAGGATACTTGAAATTTACCAAATATATTTTCAGCTATATCCAAGAATTCATCAGAGAATGTAGCACTTAACATATATATGTAATCAGCTTTAATAGTTTCAAGAAGTGATATTCTTCTATCTGAAAAACCATGATGAGCTTCATCCATTACTAATATATCATAGTGTCTACTACTTACCTTAGATAATGAATTATAGCATAATATATCTATTTTAATTCCCTCACTAAGCTGCCATTTCTTAAATTCTTCTTGCCAGTTTTTTATGTGAGACCTCTCAGCAACAAGAAAAAGTATTACAGCATTGTGAGGAATATGAGACATAGTATATTTAAGTAAGTCAATAGTCATCTTACTCTTACCACATCCTGTAGCCCACTTAATTAATAACCTATTACAATCTTTATAGGTATTAAAAGTTTTCTGCTGTAGTTTTGTTTTATATTCGTTATTCATCTTTATTGTATATTCTCTACAAAAATATTGATTATATTATATAATACCAAGTATTTATACACTATTTAATTTAAATTATTGATAGTTTTATATTTATTAAAGTACAATTTCTTATAACTATCTACACATTTAAGTGCTTGATAATTACTATGACACTTAGCTTTGTTTAAGTACTTATTTCCTACACATAAATATACTATATAATTACGCTGACTAGAAACCAGTGATATAGTTACATTGTGTACTACATCTATAGGATATACTCTACATATCCTATCTACTTTTTTGTTTATTAAATCCATAATATCTATAAATATTTAATTCTAAAAAATAGTCCTCGCCCTAATTGGCTAAACCAAAAGGGAAAGGACTGTATTAATCAATTATCAAGTGTTCAAAAATAGAAAGGGAAAGGCATTATACCTCTCCCCAGATAACTATAACTCTCTAACTATGAAATAGTGGAATAGGAGAACTTGAATCTCCATCTTTAGGTAAGGCAGTTGATAACCTACAAAACTTGTCCAAAAAAGATTAATTATTAATTTAAATTTGAATTATTAATACTAAAGTAAAATTACCTAACCTACTGTGTTAACCTTTACACTATATTCCTTGTGGAAGAATAAAAGGAATCGAACCTTTACTACAATAATATATTGTTATGCTGCCATTACATTATATTCTTCTGTATATATGAAAATCTTAATAAATATATCCATAAAAAAGTATATGAGATTTTCACAAATGTCATATACTAAACCTATAAAACACACATCACTTAATATATTATACCTCTGTATAATTAATTATGAAAACATGAATATTAAACAAAATTCTTATTAGTAGAGAGTAAGAGACTTGAACTCTTAACCTTGAATGTATAAGATTCCTGCTCTACCCAATTGAGCTAACTCTCTATAAAAAGCTTATAAGACTTTCACAAGTCCTACAAGCTATAAAACCAACATGTCTGTGCAAAAATACTTTAATAAATATCTCTACGCTAAGAGATTAGTAAAACATTTACATGGGCAAAGTTAATTTATTTATGTGGTCTATTTCCTTCATCATGCCACTTCTTTAAATTTCTTAAGATTCTATATTCTAGAATCTTATCATCATTATCACTTATAACAGAATCTTTAATTCTGCTAAAATATTCTTTATTATTCTCATGGTTCTCATTTAATAATAAGGTATGAATCTTTTTACTGAGTCTGTAGTTATCTGAACTACAGACCCTATTAATCTTAAATCTACTTCTCATTTTATATACGTTTAAGATTATCCCAATCAAAACTATTGATTCTCCTCCATTTCTCCTCAAGCATTTCTGCTTGAAAATCATTATAGGATTGGATATCAATAATTTCTTTTTTTACACAGTCAATGACTACATAATCATAACCATTAGTACAAAAAGTAATATACTTATCTCCCTGATAAATGTGATTGGTTATATTAAATGTATAACCATTTTTATATAAGAACCTATTTAGAAATTGATAATTATCCTTTATCATATAATAAAGAGCATTTTCCATATCATGATCCCAATCTGCGTATACTTTTAACTTATTGTTAAAAGCAACAATACTAGGGCTACCTTTAAACTCATATAGACTCTCTGTAGGGAAAGTAAATCCTCCCCAGAGAGCATCATTATCTCTATTATTAATTCTGACTGAGAAAGTCCAGCCAAAATTTAGGATTCTTATGTCTCCCAAATAAGGAAACTTGCTCCTTAGTATTTTAAATATTTCAGGAGCTACTAAAGTGCATTCTTTAAGAACTTCCTTCTTTCTAGCACACTTTTTGGTGTAGTAATCAGCAATTCTTTCTAAGATATTCATAATTTTATTACTTTAATTGATTAATACTATGTTATAAAGGAAGAGACTATATCCCTCCCTTTTTCTTCTTCTTCTTTTTATTTGTACATTCCTTTTGGTGCTTCTAAAGCAAGCCCCTTCTCAATCAGCCCACGATAATCGAAATGATGTGCATTAAGCCAATCAACTTCATTCCATGCTTCACAACCTTTTATAAGACAGCAGTTAATATTTCTATATTCTTTCTGCTCTTTCTCAGTTATTGATGACATTGGTCGAAGATATGGTCTTATCTTATCAATTTTATAGTTAAAAGAGCCTATAAAACTGCCATTTTTCATGCTTAATTTTTCATCATAAACAAGAGCAAATGGTTCTTCATCATCTGCATTGAACTCTTCATGATAACATTTGCATATAACTCCATAAGGTAAACGACTTGATAAGTCCTTTACCAAAAGTTCTTTTTCTTTTATACTAAGTTCTTTCATAATTATATCTTTTTAGTTATTAATAATTTTAGATATTCTATATCTAATAGAACATCTCAAACTCCATACTGTTTCTTTACAAATATGGAGTTTACTTTTACTATCTCTACTTAAGAGATTCTTACCTTCTTTTTCTAAGGTATTTATTCTTTTAAGTAAATCATCTGTTGCCCAAAAATATTTAGTTAACAGATTTACATCATTTATTTCCTTATATCTTATATTAGATACAAGGAATTTTATTTCATTTCTTATCATGTTTAATATCATGTTTTATTAATAATATTATGATTTTCATGCTCTTAAAGAACATAAAAGTACTAAAAAGCATAATTATATACTCAATGATAGTGTGTTTCATATTAAAATAAATTTAAATTAAAAAACAAAAAGTGCTATAATTTATTAAGTCATAAATTAAAGTAACACTAAAAATTAAGGGAAAAAGAGGAGGAGAAGAATAAGGCTATCTCTCTATCTCACTATATCCATAAGTATCTAGTAATCAATAGTTTATAGCTAATAGATTAACTAAGTACTTTAGATGTATTGATATTATTCTATCTCCTCCCATTCCTCTTTCCAGTTTTCATTAAAGATATAATCACACATCTCCTCAATGTATTTAGATTGATTATATCTTTCTTCTGCTTCCCTAATATCTACTAGAGAGAATCTCTCTAAGTCCTGAAGAGCTTCTAGCTCCTCTCTTTCTTCTTTACTCATAGTTTTTAAATATTTAATCTAGCTAAAACTTTAATCTAACTAAGGGGTTTAGAGGTTATTTTCCTTGGTCCCAGCAGATTGTTGAAAGCTGGGAAAAAGCATTTGAGCTTGGAAAAAAGTTGGGAAAGAGCCTTTTGGCTCTCTCCCTTTTTGACTAGAAGCTGAATGCTTTCTTCTGTTCCTCCAGCTTGTCTTTCATCAGGGTCAAACAAGGTACCCAGTGACCCTCATCTTCATTCCAAGATTCGAAGACCTTTAGGTCATCGAGATTTTCTTGAAGGTCTTTAACCTCCAAGTCATGGATTTTCTTACACATGTAAAGGGTGTTGACTCTTTCCCCACCATGGAACATGGCAAGGCAATGAGTTGTGTGGTCTATTGCTAAACCATCACTCTCTAGCTCCCTGCCTAGACTTCTAAAGCTAGAAGCTTGGGTTAAGTAGGAAACTTTTCCTGTTTCTTGGTTTGTCAACTTGGTTACATTGTTATAACCCTGGAAACTAACACTCTCTTTTGTAAACTTGTTTTCTAACATAGCTGTAAATTTTTGAAGTTAATAATTGATGAAATTCCTAGAGACCCGAAGTCTCTAGGAACAGCGGGGGTTTATCCCCAACACCTTTCACCACAGAGGGAGTATCAGAGGGCTATTCTCCGTGTATACAACTATTCTTCGTGTATATAACTATTCACCTCTTTAAATTATTCTTCGTGTATATAACTATTCCTCGCTTATATAACCATTATCTATTATATAGTCTATACAATATCTAAATTTTTATAAGGTATACTAGAAGATTACTTTATTATATAAGGAGGGGGTACTTTATATATAAGATTATGGTATATGGGGATACTTATATTATAGCATAACTATATTAGTACTTATACTTATTTATTATAAATATTACTAGGTCTAAACTATATAAGTAAAAAACACAAAAACAAAAGAAAAAGGAAGAGCTATAAATTAAAATAAATAAGATATAAATTAAACTAAAAATTATAAAGAATATATTGTAATATTTAAATAGTAATTATCTTTGGAAAATTAACTTAAAAATAAACGATTATGACAGAAGAAGAAATGGACAAAAAAATTGTATCTCATCTTGAAAGTTTTATTGAAGAGCAAGAAGAGAATGAAAGATGTGAAAGTTACTATGATGATTTTGATGAAGAATCAGCTATCATGGGAGCACTAGCTTCAGGTGATGGAGATCTTATAGGGTATTAAAACCTATTAAAAAAATGTTAAAGAAGTTATTATTTAGATTACAGCATTGCAAAGGAGTAAAATAATAAGTACCTTTGTAGTCTCCACAGGTATCTCAATTGCCTGTATTCGTCCTAGGGATAGTTTAGAGGACTAGACATCGGTTAGTATTATCAAATAGATAAGAGGTATCGCCGGTAGGAGAAAAAATGGGATTTGATATAAAGAAGTTCTTGCACCAAGATTGAGTGGAATAGAGGTAGAGGGAAAGCAAGTTAAGGGTCAGAAATGTAAACGCGCTTCGGAAATTCATTTCTTAAATGTTGACAAAATCAATAATGCAGGGAGTCATTATTGTATTCAATTGATTCTTAATTACTTTTATATTTTACTGATATGCTTATAGATGATAAATCCTTTAAAGAAGTTACATTATTAATTAAGAAGGGTGCCCATAAAGTGCGCAAAATTTCAGCTTCTCATCCAACCCAATTAGAGAAAAGGATGAGAAGATTTTTAAATAGAAATCATGTGAAATATTTATTTCAAGCTATTATGTATAAGGAGCTTTATGGAAATGATAATTATGTAGAAGCTTTTTATATAGCTCCATTTTATTTCCATAATAAGAAAATAGCTATTGAATTTGAGTATTCTCCTGCAAAGCTTACTGAAGAGGAAAGGGAATATATTAAATCTGTAGAAGGTATTCGTACTTATAATATATACGAGATAAGCCATAAAATACAGTCTATAAAGATAACTGAAAAAGATTTTGAATATCCCACTTTCCAAAAGGAATTACTTCGACTACTTAAGTAACTATTCATTAAGCAGATCTACAGTAGCTCTTTTATTCTTATCTAGAATATTAACTGCAAATGAGTGTCTATTGGTGTGAAAAGTAACAGGTTTATTTATACCTGCAAATTCACACCATATTTTTATATATAGCTCTACAACATTCCTTGCTTTCTGTGCTCTTTTTATCATTTTCTCATTCTCTCACATTGCTGTAATAGTGTTATTACCTGATAAGTATAGTTTTAGAAATTCTCTTTTTTCTTTTATATTTTATATAAATACTAGCAAAATAAAGCTTTTATAATTAGTATGAAAAAAGTCATCAAAAAAAATGTTAATGAAGTCATTATCAGAGGTAATTATTTGACTTATATTTTTTACTTAAGTATCTTTGCTCAAGTAACCAATGCTTAAATAATATATGTATGGATAAAAGCTCTGATAATGAAGAACCTGTATACTACTGTAAAAGGTGTTTGTCCCTTGGAATTAAAAGTATAAAGTGTGCTACAAAAGATGTAGATTATTGCATAGATTGTGGTAGCGCAGATATAGGACAAACTGATATAGAAACTTGGAATAAAATGTATGAAGAGAAATATGGACATCCTTATGTCCAAAAACTTAAGATAGATAACCCTTATTTTAATAATTAATAATTATAAGATTATGGCAAATAATAAAGCAACAAACAACAAGAAGAAATTATCTTATGAAGAACTTGAGTCATTGGCAGCTAATTTGAATGACCAGTGTAACAAGATGTATACTCAATTACAGAAAGCACATTCTATTGTAAATGGTTTTAATTTAGTAGGTTTACTTTTAAATGTATTGAGTAAGAGTGATCACTTTAGTGAGAATTTTGTAAAGCAGTGTTCATCTGTTATTGAAGATACAGTGAAAGAGGCTTTAAAAGAATTGGATACAAAAGAGGAGAATAAGGAGTAAAAGCCTATGGAAGAGATAACTAATTGTATTCATATCCAATCTAATGATAAACTGAAGATGTCCCCTGAGGGGGATTTCTTCAGGGTATGGGTAGATTTTTTAAAACCTATACATGACCTTACAAAGAGGGAAATGGATGTGTTAGCATTGTATCTTAAAGAGAGGTATATTCTAAGTAAGACTATTAAAGATGAAGAAACTCTTAATGAGGTATTAATGTCTGACAAAATAAGGACTAAGATAAGAAAGGAATGTGGTATTAAATACCGCCATATTAATGTAATCATGAGTACCTTTAGAAAAAAGGGTGTGATTAGGGATAATAAATTCTTTTTAAATCTTATTCCGTCATTTAACAAAGATGGTGCTGGATTAATGATTTATTTTGATTTTAACGATGTACCAAAACGTATTAAACTCGGTTATAGAGCACACCAGCAGAAAACTGGGGATAGATAAAAATACAGTAGATCTTATATATAGAAGTTACTGGAAATTTATCAGGGAGCAATTGACACAGCAGCCATTCAAAGGGAAAAAAGAAGAAGAGGTTGTTAATATAGCTCCTAATATAAACATTCCATATATTGGTAAGATATATGTGAATGTAAATAAAATAAAAGCTTTCAATAAACTTAAAAAGTAACAAATATGCTAAGTATTAAAGAAATTAAACCTGTAGGATGTCAAGTATTAGTAACAAAGAATCTTTATGGATGGGATGATTTTGATGAATGTGGGTTGATACTAAATAAGAAAGGAGATATTAAAAGGTATCAAGAAGTAGTTGCTGTAGGTGATGATGTTAAATTTGTAAAGCCTGGTGATGTAGTAGATATTAATTTTTATAAGTACTGTTCATTTGAGAATGATGAAAATTCAATAAAAGTAAATGGTACCAATAAGGTGGTATCTTTGCATCTAAAAGAGGTTGATTTAACTAATGATGAAGGTGAGATAGTTGAGTGTTTTCTTATTGACCAGAGAGATATTAATTATATTCTTAAGGATTTTAAGGAGATTACATATAATAAGAAACAACATAAGCTTATTGATGTGGAAGCGCCACATAAACTCATTCTTCCTAATAACAATATTGAGTTATGATACAGGTTTCAAATGTACATCAGAATACTTGGGATTGGGGTAGTACTGTAGATGTTATAGCTAATAATGGAGAAGGTATTGTAGAAATGTCTTTCAATAATTCTAATCCTGGGGTATGTTTTATATCAAATTTATCAGTTATTCCTAGTGCTAGAAGACAGGGAATAGCTACAGTATTACTTGAGTACTGTATTGATTACTGTGCTAAAAAGCATATTTTTAGAATAGATTTGGATTCAGTAAAGGAGAACTTTGTAGTTAATATGTATCATAAATATGGGTTCAGTGATATTAAGGAATCTGAGGATGTTATACAGATGTATAAATTATTAAATGGTATATGAAATTATTTAAATATGATAATTATGTAGTCACAGTAGCTCCTGAAGCTCTTACTCTAAAAGCCTTTAAAAAGATATGGACTAGAGATAAATCAAAGAATAAAGAGAAAGCTATGATGGAATTAAGTTTTCTGTATTTCTTTTGTGATCCTAGGTCTGATTACCAGTATATATCTGATGATGCAGATAGACTTGAAGAAGTGAAAAAAGGAGAAGGTTTTGATAGTAAATGGAAACCTGATGCAGACTTGAAGAAAGCTATAGAACTGTATAAGAGCTTTGATACTTCATCTGCTATCCTTCTCAGAGCTGCACAAAAAGGTGTAGAAAAAGTACAGCAAGCAATAGATAATCTAGATCCTACAGATGCTGGTGATTCTAAAAAACCTCCTATAGATGTAGTAAAGTCTTATCTAGCAGTACTAAAAATGGTACCTGAAGTAGCAACTATGTTAAAAGAAGCTGAACAAACTCTTAATGAGGAAATCAAATCTAGTGAAGCTGGAGGAGCTATTGAAAAAACTATTTTGGATGATGGTTTTGATGCTTTTAAATAGGTATTCTTTATAATTATTATTCGGTGTTTAGGCAGTGCTTTTTAGTACTGCCTTTTTACTTAAAATTAAAGGAATAATTATTAATTTGCTAACTATATTTCTATTGTATACTTTTGTATCATATTAGTATAAAAGTATATTAGAATGAACAGGAATTTTGGAGTTATATCAGCTTTTGCAGGAGGTATTGCTGGATGGGCTATGAGCACATTTAAAGATGCCTTTGTATTAGTACTTATTGCAATAGCTTTTATCATGTATGACTCATGGACAGCTTATGAGTTAGAAAAGAGGGTAAAAAAGAGGTATCCTAGTAAGAAACGCAGACCTGCAAAATATGCAAGTTATAAAGCTTGGAAAATGATTCCAACGATGATTGAGAGCTTTACTTTGATACTGCTTATGTTTGCAGCACAAAAATGGATATTTGTTGATGTATATATGCCTCTTAGTTATATAGCCACAGGAGCTATTTGTGGAGTACAATTATTATCAATAGCTGAGAATAAATGTTCTTGTAGAACTCCTCAAGATAAGGGCTATGTAGTATGGAAGGTATTAGCTAAAGTTCTTATAGATAAAACAGAGAGACACTTTGATACTGATCTAAGTGATATTAAGAAAGAGTTTGATAATAAATAAATTAGATTATTATGCTGTATAAGAAAGGTTCTAAAGGAGAAATAGTAAAGAAAATACAAAAGGTTCTACACCTATATCCTGATGGTGTATTTGGTATTCTTACAGAAGATGCAGTGAAATCATTTCAAAAGAATAACAATCTTACTGTAGATGGTATAGTTGGAGTAGCTACTCTTTCAAAGTTACTGCATTTCAGCTTCAAGAAGTCAAAGAGAACAATTAAGGAAATCATTGTTCATTGTTCTGCTACTCCTGAGGGTGAGGATTTTACTGTTGATGATATAAGAAGATGGCATAAATCACAGGGTTGGTCTGATATTGGTTATCATTATGTAATTTATAGGGATGGTACTATAGTCAATGGAAGGGATGTAGATATTATAGGAGCACATTGTAATAAAGGAGGTCATAATACATATTCTATAGGTATTTGTTATATAGGAGGTGTTGATGCTAGGAATGTCAAGAAGGCTAAGGATACTAGAACTGTTGCACAGAAGGATGCTCTGTTGTCTTTCTTAAAAGAGTTAAAGGAAATATATCCTGATGCTAAAATCTATGGTCATAGGGATTTTGACTCTAGCAAAGAATGTCCTTCTTTTGATGCTAAGAATGAATATAAAAATTTATAAATAGAGTCATGAATAAAAGGAATAAACTTGTATGTATAGTGTACACCATAGTATTTCTTATTCTCCTCTTACTGCTGGGGGGATGTAGAAGTATTAGATATGTGCCCTCCATAGAGCATCATTATCATGATAGTGTTAGGGTGATAAATAAGGTGGATTCCTTTATTGTAGAACATACTAATTATGTAAAAGACTCTATGGCTATGGAGCACAGAGGAGATACAGTTATAATTAGGTACTATCATAAAGAGACTGAAACTTATAATAAAGAACATGAACAAAGATTGCTAGATTCTTTATTTAGTGCTAATAGAGACACTATTAAAATACCACAGCCTTATCCAGTGAAGGAGAAAGTTACTTTTATGGATAAAATAGAAGGAGCTATTTATTTTATAATTTTTGTAATAGTATTATCATTGGCTGTAAGTGTTTTTATATGGAGATTTGTTAAAAGTAAATAATTATGGAAGTGGAGAAAAAGGAAGAGAGTAAGTTTGTAGATATTCCAGTAAATAAGTATCAAACTCCTATAACAAAAGAGTTGTTGTCACAGTATCCTAAAGAAGTTCAAAATAACTTTTGGGAATGCGTGACAACAATTCCTTTTATTAAAAATCTAATATCAGCAGATAGAGAGTATGCTAAGGATAGACCAAGAGATTCTAAGGGTAGGATTATAGTAGATTTAGCAAAACCTCATATACTTGAGAATATGGATTATTTTAGGGAAGCAGCATTGAAATATATGAAAGATGGTGTATATACCAATTTAAAGCCTAATAGTAATCCAAATTCCCCCTTTGGAAAATATTTAAAACAGGAAATAAATAGAATATGGGAAGGAATGGTGAGACCCTCTGATGGAGAATGGATTACTGGTTACTTGTATTTCTATTGGAATTATGTCCCAATGATGATTACTAAAGAGGATAAGGATAAATCTAAGAAAAGGGCTTCACGTGTAGAAGGATTTCCTGAAGTATGGGAAGCTACTTATTGGAGAGCACATTATATAGACCAAGCAAGAAATGGAGGTATTTATAATAACTTTGAAGGAGGTGAGCATGCAGTAGAATTATCCAAGCGTGGCTCAGGAAAATCTTTCTTTTTAGCTTCTATGATGGCTCATAATCTTATATTCGGAGAAAATAAAGAAGCTAGTGAGAGAACTACTACTATTCTTACTGCATACCTTAGAGAGTATTTGGCAGAAAAGGATGGTACTTTTTCAAAGTTTGTTCCTATAAAATCATTTTTGGCAGAACATACCCAGTTTCCTAGAAGAATGATTACTGATTCCATTAATAGAATGACATGGAAATCAGGATATAAAGATAAGTATACAGGAGCTGAAAAGGGTCCTAGAAATATATTATTAGGACTTTCATCAAAAGATGATGAGGCAAAGATTCGAGGAAAGCGTGGTTATATTCTATTTGAAGAGTTTGGTTCTTTCTCTAATTTCCTTGATATTTATAATAATGTTATAGATGGTATGAGGGAGGGTAAATATGTATATGGACTTGCTTATGCATTAGGTACTGCTGGTGATTCTGATTCAGATTTCCATGGAGCACAGGAACTTATATGCAATCCAAAAGGTTATGGTGTTTATGCGTTGCCTAATAATTGGGATAGACCAAATCAAGGAAGACCATGGGTTTCTTTCTTTACTCCTGCCTATGTTAACTTAAAAGGATTTTATAACCATAACGGAGTTACTGATGTAGTAAGCAGTTTATTATTTTTATTGCAGTCTAGATATACAGCAAAGTATAATACCGACGATCCTAAATCACTGCTTAAACAGGTATCTAATATGCCTATTACCCCTTCAGAAGCTATGATGCAAGGAAGCATAAATATGTTTCCTGTTGTTGATATTGAAAGAAGGATTAGGGAAATTCAAGCAGACCCTCATTTTTATGATTCTACTTATATAGGACAATTGTCTTTAAATGATGGTAAGGTAGAATTTGTTCCTACTTCTGATACACCTATTAGATATTATCAGAAAAAAGATAATAAGAATATGCCTGGAGCTATAGAAATATATGAGATGCCTCAAAAGGACCCTAAGGGAAATGTATATGAAAATAGATATATAGCTGGTGCTGACCCTTATGATAATGATGAGTCAACAACAACCTCTCTTGGTTCCATATTTATATTGGATTTACTTACTGACAGAATAGTAGCAGAATATACAGGTAGACCTTCCTATGCTGATGATTATTTTGAGATATGCAGGAGGTTGTGTTTGTTTTTCAATGCAAGACTTAATTATGAGAATAATAAGAAGGGATTGTATGCTCATTTTTCTACTATGCATTCCACTTATCTTCTTACAGATACTTTGGAAATACTTGTAGATAAACAAATGACTTCCCCTGGAGGTATAAATAATAATACTTCTAAAGGAACAAATGCAAGTAAAACTGTAAATGCTTGGGCTAGAAAATTATTGGCTAAATATCTTCTTATACCTAAAACAGAAGTTATAATGGAAGGAGATGAAGAAAAGACAGTAGTTAAGCATAATCTAGACTATATAAAAAATCTAGCTCTACTTATAGAGTTATCTCAGTGGAATCCTATAGGAAACTTTGATAGAATTTCAGCTATGGGAATGCTTATGTTATTGAGAGAAGATAGATTAAGATTAATGGGAGGAAGTTATAATGAAAAAGAGTTGGAAGAAATTGAAGATGAAAGGTTTGAAGATGAATATTGGAAAAATAATTATACAGAATCAGAAAGTGATTCATTTCAAGAATTATTTGAGAGGTAAAATTAATAAAAAAATAACTCATTTGTGTAGGTTATTTTATAGAATTATTTTTGCTGTAAAATAATAATAACTATGACAGTAACAATATTCAAAGGTTTTCCTAGACAACAACTTTCCTACAAGCAGAAGACAACTAAATGGGGAAAGAAATGTGTTGATGTCGCAGATACTGGGTGTACAGTTATGAATAATACCTCAGTAAGGAAATCTGTTAGGCATAAGAGAATCAATAGAGACCTTGTGAATATGAAACTTCACTATGAGGATATTGTTAATGTTTTGAATCCAAATAACCTTAAAGCTACTTTTGTTCCTAAAAGTATGCAGCACTACCCTACTATAAATTCTTATCTAGAACTTCTTAGAGGAGAGTGTTTAAGTAGATCTTTTGAGTGGAATGTGGTAGTTACAAATCCAAATGCTTTAAGTGATATAGAGGAAAAAAAGAAAGATAAAATACTTGAAACTCTTAAATCCTTGATACAAGACCAATCTTTGTCAGAAGATGATTTTAATAAGAAATTACAGGAACAGAGTACATATTTTCAACTGAAGTATAAGGATATGAGGGAAGTCAGGGCAAATAGACTTCTCAATCACTATTTAATACAAAATGATTACAAATCATTGTTTGATAGTGATGGGTTCATGGATGCTTTAATTTACAATGAAGAGCATTATTATGTAGATATTGTAGGAGGTGAACCCCATATAGAAAAAATAGACCCTGAAGAACTGCATATATATAAGAGTGGGTCATCTAATAGAACTGAAGATGCTGATCTTATTGTATGGGAAACCTATAGAAGCATAGGATGGGTATATGATAATTATAATGATGTACTGACTAAAAAGGATAGGGACTACCTTGAAAAGATTGTTTCAGGTAATGCAGATGGAAATTATGATTCCAAAGATTCTTTCTTGGATAGTTCAGCATACTCTTTAAGCGGAAGGAGTGCAGATGAGGCTGTTAGTGACCCTAGATTCTTTTCTACTTTGCTTAATGACTATGGTTATTTAGAATCAGGATTACCTTATAATGGTCAAGGAGATGTCAGAGTACTAAAGGTATTTTGGAAATCTAGACGTAAAATCAAAAAGGTAAAAAAGTATGACTTTAAAACAGGTGAAGAGGAAATTCACTTCTATCCTGAAACTTATACTATAAATAAAGCTTTAGGAGAAGAAGAGGATATATTATGGGTTAATGAAGCTTGGGAAGGTACTAAAATAGGTTCAGAAATATATGTGAATGTAAGACCTAAACCTGTTCAGTATAATTCTATGAGTAATCCTTCAAGATGTCATTTTGGCATTGTGGGACAATTATATAATATAGGTAAGACTACAAGTCCTTCTATTGTGGATATTCTTAAGCCTTATGCTTATAACTATGATATTACTATGGATAAGCTATATAAGTTGATAGATTCAAACTTGGGTAAGCTTACTATATTTGATACCGCTTCTATCCCTGACTCTTGGAAAGTTGAAGAATGGTTATACTTTGCCAAGAAGAATAGGATTGCAGTAAAGAATAGTTTTAACGAAGGTAAAAAAGGCTCTGCTACTGGTAAACTATATGGTGCAATGAACACTAATACATCGGGTGTTATTGATGCATCATTAAATAATGAAATATCCTTTAACATAGAGTTACTGAATTGGATTAATACTCAGATGGGACAGGCTTGTGGTATTACTCCTCAAAGACTTGGACAGATTTCTAATAGGGAAACTGTTGGAGGCGTAGAGAGGTCTACTCTTCAAAGCTCTCATGTTACAGAGTATTTATTTGCTAGACATGATAATCTTAAGAAAAGAGTATTGGAAGCTTTTCTTGAAACTGCTAAAATAGCATTGAAGGGAAGAAAGAAAAAGTTTGAATACTTACTTAGTAATGGCTGTAGAATCCTTACTACTATTGATGGTGATGAATTTGCAGAATGTGATTATGGTCTTGCAGTTGATAATTCTCAAGTATCTAAGCTTCTTATGGAAAAAATGGATACTTTAGCACAAGCTGGTTTACAGAATCAGATGTTCAATTTCTCTACAATGCTTAAATTATATGCTACTAATTCCATTTCTGAAAAGATAAGTATTATGGAAGATGCTGAACAAAAAGCTCAAGAAATGCAAGAGCAACAGAGACAATATGAGATGCAGTTACAACAGCAGCAACAACAGGCAGCAATGGAAGAAAAACAAGCAGATAGGGATTTTGAGGAGAGACAGAATGATAAGAACAATGAAACAAAGATTAGAGTAGCTATGATTCAAGCTAGTGCTAATGATAATGAAGATACTGGTGCAAATGAATATGATCCTAATGTATTGACAGAAAAGGAAAGATTAGAATTGAGTAATAAATCTAGGGAGATAGATAATAAATATGATATAGATAAAGAGAAGCTAAATATAGAGAGGGAAAAGTTGAAAAATCAACAGTAATGGTTCCTTAGTTAAATGGATATAACAAAGCTCTCCTAAAGCTTAGTTTTAGGTTCGATTCCTAAAGGAACTACAAACTAACTGATGTTGTGATAGATTTTTTCGCTTGTTAACATTTTTATTGTTTATTTTTAAGGGTGAATACGATGGAGAATAAGCTGCCTGTGAAGGTGGCTTATTTTTTGTATTTTTTAAATTAAATTAGTAATTTATTTACTCACTTGTTTTAAGTTTTTAATCTTAATATCTTTGTCATGAAAAATTTTAAAAATGGAGTTTAAATATGGATGGATTAGGATTAGACAATATGCTTGGAGCTGATGAGCTGAATAAGATGTTTTCTAATGGAGGTATAGAGCCTTCTGATGATGCATCTGAACCTGCTGATGATACAGTAAAAGAGAGTAAAAAATCACAAGAAGATGATGTTAATATTTCTGATTCAATTGGCATAAAACCAGATAGTAAAGATGATATAAAAGATGGTGAGGGAGATACACCCAAGTCCAGTGAAGG
>Ga0256405_10002867_pt1 | contig 37519 bp, 33 predicted proteins | sample RumenRJG_02DNA_FD_189096 | JGI IMG/M metagenome (GOLD analysis project Ga0256405, IMG submission 189096) | Bovine rumen microbial communities from Lethbridge, Alberta, Canada - RJG_02 | ecosystem: Host-associated > Mammals > Digestive system > Stomach > Rumen | place: Canada: Alberta...
GACTGGCCAATGCCGGAGATCTGATTCCATGGCTCTTTCGAGATGCCTTCAGTGGGTAAATCCCGCAAAAACCGGAATCGGGGCTGATTGCCTCTTGACAACGGTCATTACATATCAGTGTGGAAGAACGGGCGGCTTCGTATTCTTCTGGGGTGAGGGCGACGAGAAGCTCATTGTATTCGCCGCTCCAGTCACGTTTATCCGGATCAAAAGCTTCGGACAATCCGCCCCAACCGACGTAACGGGAGAGAACTTCCTGCTCCTCCGGAGAAGCCTGACGATTCTGGTTTTCCAGCGCTTTCAGCAGGTAGATGGCATCCATGTTGGCACGGAATTTGGCCTTCGGTCCCATCTCGCCCAGGTGCATATCTGTAATACGGAAGTTCTCAGCAGGAGAAGAAGGAATCGGCACGGATTCAGGGACGATAATAGGATCAGTCTCAACCTCAGAAGCGGCTATGAGCTGCTCAATGGGAAGAGGTTCAGATTCAGAAGGTGTTTGTTCCGGAGTGGGACGTTCCGGCTCCACATGGATACGCTCGACAACGATGTCATAGGGGAGATTCGTCTGTTCGGAAGGGAATGTTGCTACGGTTTCTGTGGAATACTCAGGTGGCGTTACTTCGACCTGCTGCGTAGGAACCTCTGACTCATTCGCTTCTTCAGCTTCAACAGGACCGTTCCGGGCGCGTTCTATGTACGCCCATTCTGCGGATTCCTGCCGGTCAACCTGAGCCTGCACCGATTGACGGAATGCTTCCGCTTCTTCCGGTGTATCAAATGCAGGAGAATGACCTCCCTCATCGTGATAATACTCCTCCTGGCTGTCGTCCCAGACGGCATACTGTGTTCTACCGAAAACCTCGACCTCGCGAACGGTGAAACGCTCGTACGGCTCAACTCCCATGGCGGCTTCTGCCTGTTCAGCGGCAGCAATAAGATCATCGATTGCGGCCTCGTATTCGGACTGTGCCCTCGCTGCTGCAATGTCAGGAACCAACTCCTGCGGTAAGGGAAAAGCATGCCCGGGTGTAGGCATGGGAATGCCACCATATCCGGCGTAAAGGCCTTCCATGGCGGCATAGGAGAATTTTTCTGCCGGGTTGAGATAGCGATCTTCTTCGACCAGCTGGCGCAGCCGCTTTTCAATCGCAGACCAGGACATGGTGGTTTCCCACCGGGGGTTATAACGGTAGAATCTGGCTCCTTTGGAGGAATAGTCTACGCCACCGCGGGAACCGTCCAGATAGGTAACAGAACGACCTGAAAGACCATATTCCGCTTTCAGGAAGGCAACGGCCTCCTGATGCTCGGTACCATGCTGATACATGGCATAAATCCGGAGCTTACCGTTCTGCATCCCGGAACCGCCCTGCAGGACGGCATCAATATCCGCCTGTGAAATAGAAAAAGCGGAGGGCGGTTCTCCTGCTCGCTCCGCTTCCATGATTTGCTGGCTCTGTTCTTCTTCTGAGGGAAACAGGCTGACCTGTTCCGGCTCGTTTAGCTGTACACCAGCTCCCGAATGATCGATTCCTCTGCCTGCGCTTTGCAGCTGTTCATCAGGCCTGTCCAGATCATCGGGTTCCGGGCTTTCATCTCCTCCGTGATCCCGGCTGACTTCATCAGTTCCGGCATCATCACGTTCAGACGATTCTGTGCCGCTTCGTCGATCTCCCTCAGATGGGAAAACAGCTTCTCTGTCAGCAGCAGGCTGTTGAACAGAACCGGATGGTTCTCTTCCAGATAGCTCTTGCGCAGCATCCCGTATTTGCCCAGCGGAGGCTGGTTCGCTTCGCTCAGACTCAGATCGGGAATCAGGTAGTCTCCGTTCATCGTGTAGGTCAGTTCGCTCATGGGATTCCGTCCTTTCCGCGCGTTTCTCGCGCTCATATGCTTTGATGGTGACTTCAATCTGACGCAGAATCTGCTCCGTATTCTCACTGACGGCTGTTCCGAGCATGGACAGGGTTTCCGGCGTGTCGAAATCATAGATGTTCAGAAACGGAGAATTGTCATAGACCTCGTCAGGATTCAGACCGCAGCGGGAGAGAAGAGCGTAGAAAGTGCTGTTGGTCGCGGCGCTGCGGAACATGGAGCCGATGCTGTCTCTATCATATTCACTGAGGGCGGAACCGTCAATGATACGGAAGAAGTCCCGCTGATGCTCTTCCCAGAAGGAAGCTGCCAGCCGATAGGAGATTTCCTCCAACTGCCCGGAGAGGTCTCCATTACCGCGAACATAGTACTGATGCTCCAGAGCCCGTTCCACTGCATCCACATGTTCCGGACGAAATTCCCACAGGTAGGGAGACCGGGCACCGGAGCCGGGGACTGTATCGGCGACATCGAAAACATAACGGAGTTTTTGCTCACTGCCGGAACGGTCCAGCAGGGCGATCCCTTTGGAGCTTCTCCGGATATACCGGTGCATCTGCTTGTTCCAGATGTCATAGCCCGCACAGGCGGTGGCGTCAGGACGCTGCGCATAGATCAGAAGTTGATCGGGATAGGGATACTTGTAGACCCGACCGGCGGTTTTGAGAAAGCTTTTCCAGTTGTCCAGGTTCCCGGAGAGACTGCGGGAAGTCTCTTCCGAGAGCTGGGCGATGGTCTGCAGCTTGTCCGGCATCAGAGGATGGAGCTCAGGTCAAGAGCCGCAAAGTCCGCATCGGTCATGCAGCGGAGCTTTTCAAGGGCAGAATCCGTGATGACCTGAAGCTCCTGATCCTCTGAACCGAGATAGCCCCGCATTTCAGACAGGTCGCGGATCAATCCTTCACGGGTGCCGGAGGCATTGTAGATGCTCATGAGTTCCTGTTCTTCAAAGGTGATGGTGTTCGGCATGGTTCAAATCTCTCTTTCCGCGCTCTTCTTCGGCGCTGTTTTCATGGATTCCTGCGGCTGGATGGATTTCAGCTTGCCCAGGACGGATTCTTTCTTCAGAGAAACTTCCTTTTCCGGTTCACGGGAGCCGTTGTTGATGATCCCGTCGATCATTCCGTAATCGTCTTCCATAGAAATTTCGGCATTCTTCAGGTAGTTCTCCTGCTGTCGGAAGTCCGGAAGCTGCCGGAATCCAAAGCTGTCACAGTAGTGATAGGATACATGACCGTCCTGCTTGATGGCAACGATGTCGCTGACAGACAGGCTGTGCCCGGTAAAGTCAGCGGGGCGATCTTCACCGTTAAACTTCTGGTAGATGCTTTCCAGCCGGACGCTGTCCTCAAAGGCAGCGGCATACTTCAGATCATAGTTGGCATGACCGGGAGTAAGACCATTTTTCTGGAGATATTCCAGATTGGAGTAGGCCAGAGAGCGGTAGTTCGGAATATCCTCCCGGAGCTGGTAGATGGCGTAGGCATTACCTGGGAAAGCCTCAAAGGATTCTTCCGTGAATTGAAGCGTAGGCGGTGCTGCCGGGGCAACTGATTCAGGCGCTATCGGGGCGGACTCCTGCTCCAGCTGGTAGTTCTTGTCTGGCTCGATCCCTCGCTCTTTGCAGACTTCGCGAAAGTTGCGGTCAATGTCCGTGATGAGTCCGGAAGCGGTTTCCCGGATGGTTTCCAGACTGTTCTTGAGCTCGGAAAGCTCTTTGCTGCTGGCCCATCCGGCCAGATAGCCGAAGCTGTTTTCACCGGTCTCAATTCCGTAATACTGGGAGACCGAATAGGCGACGCTCTCGGCTTCGATTTCCTGGGTGCGGCGATCCTTTTCAACGACTTCAATGCCCGCGTCTTCCGGAGCCTTCTTGTTATGAAGCTTGGAATGAGCGATTTCATGGATGAGGGCGGCGACGGTCTGCACTTCACTCATCCCCAACTGGATGCCGATACTCTGTTCACCGACACGGAAGACGCCGTCACAACCGGGAGTCAGGTTCTCATAGCTGACCGGAACGGGGGAGGAGCGCTCCAGTGCTTCCAGAAAGGCTTCATATTGTTTAACATCTCCCTTGAGGGTGGAAGCCAATTCGGGGAGAGGCGGGCCTTCAGTGGATGAAATGTCGAAGACGGAGACGACTTTGAAATAGGGGATTTGAATCTCCTTTTCTATCATGATGGCGTTGCCGTCTTTGTCCAGCAGGGGAGCACGGGTGTCGGGATCAAGCTTCTGCGTCTCGATCTTTTTCTTATATGGCGTTGGCGCGATGATCTTGATTCCACGCTCACCCCTCTTTACGTGGCGCTTGAAATCATCTTTCCATTTGGTGAAGCTGGCTACATGAGTAGCATCCGGCTTCTGCATGTAGATGAGCATGGTGTTGTTGAAGGAATAGCGATGGAAACGACTCATGGTGCGGAGATAGGTTTCGTACTTGCCGCTTTCAAAGACATCGCGGACACCGGCTTCAATGCTGTCGGTGATTTCCTTCAGACGTTCTTTGCTGCTTTTCTTCGCCGGTTCCTCCGGCGTGGATACGGGATTTGTGTTTTCGGGCATGTTTCACGACCTTTCATTGTTTATGTCTGCCGACTGACAGATTCTGCTGAGCATGAGCGATTCCCCCAAAGATGCTCTGTCACGCTTTAGAAGCTGTAAATCATAAGGGGATGTGAAATCGTATTACCACAACTATTTTTCAAGCTGAGAAGCGGGAAAACAAGGCCATTCCCAGAGCCCAAAAGCGTGACATGGGTGCCAGTCTGAGTTGATCATCTGCGGGTTTGCTCTCTTTGCTTCCGCTTTCGCTCGGTGGCCTTCATTCGCCGGATTTTTGCAGCGCATTTTTCGCAATAGACGGAGCGATTCCCGGAAGGGACAAAAGTCGTACCACAGGAAATACAACGCTTTCTGAAAGGGGAAGGACGAAAAAGTTCATTGCAGAGTGAAGTGTCCCCGGGCAGAACAGCGGTATTGAACCATTTGCAGATCAGAGAACTGGTAATCAGCTGAGGACAGGGACAATCCAGAAGAAGGCAGTCCCCGTCCATGTAGTTGCAACAGCGTTTTCTTATCAGACACCTGACTTTCCCTGCCTGCAAAGGGGTCACACGGATGACAGACATCAACCGAAGACCAGGCGGAAGCTGGTACGTTCTCCGTCGTCTTCCATCAGGACGATGGCGTCATAGGTCTTGCCGGTTTTCTCAGAGTAACAGCCCTTCAGTGGCGCTTTACCGTCGTTGAGGAGCACTTCTGCAAGATCTGCTGTCACCTTCTTGCGTTTTGCGGAAAAGTATTTGTTCTCCTTCCAGAGCGCAAAGCGGCACTCCCGATTTTCACAGAAGAATCCCTTCGTGCGTTCCACCACCGGGAAACCGCAGCGGGGGCATTTGCCAATGATAGTTTTGCTGTCGCTGAAGAGAAGATCGGAAGCCTCGTCCGGCCTGTAGTTCCGTATCAGGGCGGAAAGAAAGGCACCGATTCCGGACTCAAACTGAGATGGCGTGAGCTGGCCCTGCTCGATGGCGTGAAGCCTCTGCTCCCACTCGGCTGTCAGCAGAGGAGACTTCAGCTGCTCCGGCAGGACAGAAACCAGGGACATTCCCATATCCGTAGGAATCAGCTGCACGGCTTTCTTGCTCTTTTTCCGGATCAGATATCCGTCATTGACCAACTTCTCAATCACGCCGGCACGGGTGGCAGGGGTTCCGATCCCCTGCCTTTCTACATTTTCCGGAGCCTCAGCTTTTCCGGCGGACTCCATGGCAGCAAGGAGCGTTGCCTCGGTATAGTGCGGAGGACCACTGGTCTGCCCAGCCTTGAGGGATGTGGACAGACAGGAAAACTTTTGGCCTTCCGATAACGTCGGGAGAGAAGGCATCTCCTTCTCCTGGGAGAGATATTGCTTCCAACCTGTGGCAGTTATGGTTTTTCCTTTTGCTGTGAAGGCTGCTCCGGCACATTCGAGCGTGACATTGGTTTCAATAAAAACATGAGGGTTGCTGACCGCACGGAGGATGCCAAGCGAGATAAGCTTCAGCAGCTGCAGTTCACCTGCCGGAAGACCAGCCAGCTGCTCCCGGCTGCAACTGAGGGTGGGGATAACAGCATAGTGGTCTGAGACTTTGCTGCTGTTACAGATCTGTTTCGCGTTGAGAGAAGCAGGAACTGAGAGACCACAGATCGAAGCCGCGACGGAAACAATATCCGGGACGCGGCCCTCCATATCATCGGTCAAAAATCTGCTGTCCGTCCGGGGATAGGAGCAGAGCTTTTTTTCATACAGGCTCTGGGCATAATCCAGCGTCTGCTGTGCTGTAAAACCGAGAGCCTTGTTGGCCTCCCGCTGGAGCGACGTCAGATCATACAGTGCCGGAGGAGATTCTGTCTTCTGCTTTCTGTCGACAGACCGGACAAGCACATCCTGCCCATTACAGGAGCCAAGAAGGGTGGCTGCCTCGGATTTGGAGGAGAACTTTTCGCTTGCCGCGATAAACTCTCCGAGATCCAACTGAACCGTAAAGAAAGATTCCGGTACGAAGGTGCGGATTTCTGATTCCCGCTGAACGATCATGGCGAGTGTCGGTGACATGACCCGACCTACCTTCAGCTTCCGGTGATACAGCAGCGTGAAAAATCGGGTCATGTTAATTCCGACCAGCCAGTCGGCTTTTGCACGACTGAGAGCGGCCTGGTATAGCGGCTCATAATCCTTGCCGTCCCGTAGATTCTCAAAGCCATCCCGTATGGCGGCTTCCTCCATAGAAGAAAGCCAGAGCCGTTGAACCGGCTTCCGGCAGCCGGTGAGCTGGTAGACATTACGAAAGATCAGTTCGCCTTCACGCCCGGCGTCGCATGCGTTGACAACAGCTGAAACATCAGGACGGGACATCAGTTCTTTGAGAATCCGAAACTGTTTCTGTCTGCCTGAAGAGACAACCAGACGCCACGGCTCCGGAATGATGGGAAGATCAGAAAGCTCCCACTGCTTATACTGAGAGTTGTAAACATCTGCGTCAGCAAGTCCGGCCAAGTGGCCCACACACCACGAAATCAGATAATCGGAGCCTTCAATATAGCCGTCCCGGCGATTGCTGACATGCAGGGCAGAGGCATAGGCTTTGGCAACGGATGGTTTTTCGGCGATGACCAGCTTCATACACGTTTTCCTCCTGAAACAGAATTGGCTTTGTTTGATGGCACAACAGACATGACCGGCTTGGTTTTGCACCGGGAGCAGGGATAGACGCAGGGATTGGTATACATGGGGCATCCGGAACACGGATGCCCTTTGGGTACGCGGTAATCACAGCCAACCGGCGGTCCGGGCGGAATGCGCTTGTATTGACCGGGTGTAAGCCCCTTTCTCTTCGGCCTGCTCATTTCAGCGTGTCCTCCTTCGGATCGTATTTTTCGGCTTCAAAGTATTCATCCTCGTCCTCGAATTCGTAATCATCGAGATTGATATTTCCACGGGAATCGGCCTTTTTGCGGTTCCTGAACAGATAAATGAAGATGAAAACACAGAGAACGACGATCAGAACCAGGATGATAGTTGCCCGCACAGCAAGCTCCTGGTCATTCCCGGACGGCTCCGGGGAAGCCGCAGGTACCGGGGTTGGGGTCGGAGTCGGAACAGGCGTTGGGGTTGCGACCGGTTGAAGAGACTGCTGATAGGCTTCCACTTCCTTTTCACTCATGAGGGAGAGAAGGTCGGATTCATCCACCTTGTTCAGAAAGTGGACGGTGTTTTCTCCGTCGGCGCTGCGGTCAATGATGATGTAGAAGTAGTTGCCGCCCTTGGTGACAACGGTCAGAAATTCTTTCTGATTGGCGGCGTCTCCTGTGATATCGCTGACCACGGTCATATTGCCCTCCGGATAGATGACATCCGGATTCTCGTTGGGAGGAAGCTCATAGGGCTGATAATTGCCCGGATCCGCGTAGGCGGGAACGGAAACCACAGAGATCAGGAGAACCAGGGTAAGCAGACAGGTCAGAATCCTATTCAGGCTTTTCAACACTGGTTGTGGCCTCCTTTGCGGAAGAATCCGGCCTGATGCCGGAAAGCAGAGCGGTAAGCTGATCCGGAGTCATGCCGATTTCACGTACCATACCGACGATTTCCAGATTCTCAAGCGCGGTCAGCTCTTTCTGAAGTTCTTTGTTCTCCTCCTGCAGGGCGGCAATTCTTTCGGTATTCCGCTGCATGCGAGTTCGGACTTTTGTAATTTTAGGATTCATGCTTCTCCTTTCAGGGGAGCCTTCCGTAACAGTACAGATGCTCCTGCCAGTATGTTGAATTCAAATTGGAATAGGTGATGGGATCGCCACACTGGATCATCATGTTGTTCCCAACATAGATTCCCACATGGCTGACGTCCGGCGTGTCATAGGTGCCAATGAAAAAGACCAGGTCTCCGGGACGAGCATCGGAAGCCCGGACAGGCGTGCAGTAATCGCACAGGCCCTGCGCGGTGGTGCGACCGACATTCCAGCCACTATGGTTCAGCACCCAGCAGACGAAACCGGAACAGTCAAAGCTGGTGCTGGGGGAACTGCCGCCCCAGACGTACGGGTAACCGAGATATTTCTCAGCTTCAGTAATCATGGCGGCGAACTTTTCGTCCTCCAGCGCGGCGGGCGGAATGTCATACTTGATGTAGCTTCCTTCACCGTACCGACCGATATATTCGGAACCGGGGAAAAGATCGGAGCGATTCCCGAGGGTGGCCATATAGACGGAATACCGGGAAAGCTGCTCGTCTGACATGATCTCGTACTGCAGATGGGACAGGTCATTGTTCTTGAGCTTCACTTTGACGGATTTTTGTTCAGAGGGATCTTCATCCGGATGCTCCGGATCAGGCTGTGCGGCGGTAGTGGTTACGGTTTCCGTCAGGGTATACTGCCGGTCAAAGAGCATCTGCAGCGTTCCCTGAACTTCGGACAGCGTCCATTCGCCGCCGTGGAGAGCCGTAAGGGTGGAGATCAGGACGTAAGGATCGTGCTTGATTTCATCCAGCTCAAACTCATACTCGTCGTAATCGTGATCGCGCTCATAGTTGTCGAGATCCCGCTTCAGGGCAGCTTCCATGGCACAGTAAGCAGCCTCTGCACCCAGCATGTCCGCATCCGCAGAAGGATAGGTGCTGCCTGCAATACTGGAGCCGATCCCCTGGATCATCAGGGAACAGGAAGAGACAATGTTGGAGAGCATCGAGAGCAGCATAAAGAGCGCCAGCACAATGGCGACGCCCTTTCGGTTGTGAGTCACGTAGTGAACAGTGTCTTTTGTTTTCTCGACAACTCTTTCAATGACAGAACGGACATCGTTCCCGGCAACGGTCTCGCCGGAAGCCTTGGCTTTTGCGTAGCTCCGTTTGATCTGCTGCTTCTGGTGAAAACGGGAGATCGGATTGCTCTGCTGACCTTCCGGGCCGGTATTCGCCTGCCCCCGGCGTTCTCTGGTTTTCTCAACGCGGTGGCTCACATCCCTGATGCCATCCGCTGCAAGTTCTTCACCACGGTCAGCAGCCTCCACCGCGGAATTGTTTTCGTCCTCTTCCTCAACTTTGCGGTGCAGCTGCCCGGAAACATTGATCTGCTCCGGTAAGGGTTCGTGCCGAAGCTTGCTGGGACCCTTCCGAGTGGGAATTTCACCCGGTTGCAGCTTGCTCATTCATGCCCTCCTGCTTGTCGGCCCACTTGGTCGTCATCAAACGATACAGCTCCGTATCCTTCGGGAAGTGGTCAATGAACGGAATGATGGTGCTGCCGTAGATCAGGAGCCCTTCGCCTTCGTTGGACTGAGTCACATAGGACAGCTGATGGGAAGAGATATTCAGCTTTTTCGCAAGGATGGCGCGGTCACCGGGGGCCTGGCTGAGCAGGTAAATGAAGTCTGAGTTCTCGAAGATGTTCTCAATCTCCGCGCTGGATAGCAGGTCTTTCACGTTCTGGGTAATGCCGGTGGGAATGCCGCCCCATTTGCGGAAGCGCTTCCAGATTTCGGCGGAGTATGCCGCCGTCTGCGGTTCGGACAGAAGCAAGTGGAACTCATCAATATAGTACCGGGTCGTCTTGTGCAGCGCCCGGTTACGGGTGACACGGTTCCAGACCTGATCCTGAACGATCATCATGCCGATCTTCTTCAGCTGTTTGCCCAGCTCCTTGATGTCATAACAGACGACTCGATTATTGATATCCACATCCGTCCGGTGATTGAACACGTTCAGAGAGCCGGTGACATAGATTTCAAGACCGGTGGCGATGTACTGCGCCTCTTTTTCGTCCTGGGTTTTCAGCGCGTTGTACAGGTCCTCAAGAATGGGCATTTTCTCAGGACGGGGGTCCATCAGGTAATCCCGATAGACAAGACGGACGCAACGGTCTATGATGGTCTTCTCCACCGGCTGAAGGCCATCCTTCCCGCCAACGATCAGCTCGCACAGGGAGATGATGAAGTCGGATTTCAGGGATAGCGGGTTTTCGTCGTCGCTGTAGTCCATGTTCAGGTCCATGAGATTCACATGACAGGGCTTCCCGTCATAACCGACGCCGGTGGGAGAGATGCGGATAACTTGCCCGCCGACCTTGTTGACGATCATGGTGTATTCACCCTCAGGGTCGCAGATGATCACATCGTCCTGCAGAGCGAGAAACACATTGCTGATTTCGCGCTTGGCGGAGAACGATTTTCCGCTGCCAGGGACACCGAGGATCAGACCGTTTGGATTCTTCAGGAGCTTCCGGTCTACCATGATCAGGTTGTTGGACAGTGCGTTGACGCCGTAGTACAGCGCCTCAGCTCCCGCCTGAAAAAGCTCCTGAGTCGTAAAAGGGACGAAGATCGCCGTGCTGGATGTGGTCAGGCTGCGCTCAATTTCCAGGAGATTCACACCGAGGGGAAGAGAACTCATGAGTGCCTCTTCCTGCTGGAAATCCAGCCGAACCAGGTTGCAGTTGTGCTTCTGGGCGATACTGCTGCTTTGGAAAGCATTGTTTTTGAGCTGCTTCATGTCATCCGCGAGGTTTATGATGATGGGCGTCATCAGGAACATGCGCTCATTATGGCTCTGCAGATCCTGTAAAAGCTTTTTTGCGTCATCGCCGTAGGTGGCGAGGTCTGACGGGATGATATCCATGTCATATCCGGAACGGACGGCTTTCTTCTGCTCTTCGATCTTGCTTTTATCCAGGTCCGTGATTTTGCGCTTGATGGTCTTGATGGCGTTGGTCTGATCAACCGATCGGATATGCAGCGTGACCAGAATGTTGCTCTCCACATCCAGAAAATCCGCCAGGATGCGATCATTGAGCTCAGGTGCATCGATCTGCAGGTAGCTGGCCTGACCGAAGATGTCTCCGATTTTGAAATGATTGCCGGTTTTGAACTCGAAGGAGCTTGGCGCGATAAAGTCCTTGGTGGAGAGCCCTGTAGGCGGAAGCCATTTCCAGTCAAAGTTAAAGGGCGACATTCTGTCCATGTGGAAGATGCCGTGCAGAATCTGAAGCCGGTCCTTCCCGTTCAGAGGAAAGGCCTTGACACCCAACTTTTTGAAATTGTTGAGAATATCCAGCTCGATTCGCTCCAGTCGGGGTTTCGCATCCTTCATGCTCTTGGCATCGACGCCAAAGGACAGGTATTTCACCTTGATGATGCCGTTATTGCCTTTGGCCAACTGGTTCTGAAGCATCTCCGTATATTCAATGCGGATGCTGTCGAAGGCGTCGCCTTTCAGGGGAATGCTGATGACATTACGAGCGGCCTCCTCCGAGCCGGAGAGATTTAAAAAAGACAGCTGGAAGGAAACGGAGCTGTCAAAGTAGTTCAGGAAATCGCACCAGCCGTCGAAGATGGCGGTCTTGTCCTCGTCCTGGTTCAGTTGGTAATTGATGTCGTGGTACTGGACGGTCTTGGTGTAGTGACCGTTACCGGTTCGACAGATGCCGTCCGGCCACATTCTTTGATACGGGATGCTGTCCTGCGCGGACTTTTCCTTTCGATTGCTTCTTTTTGCCTTTACGATGGCTGCCTGAATCGCTTTCTTTTCCGTGCGGGTCAGCTTTCTTTTGGACAATCGCCTTTACCTCCTTGTCGAGAGAATTCTGCCGTTCGAGGGCAGTGTAGAAGTTGTTGGTGCGGTATGGCCGCTGCTTCGGCCGGAGAAACAGAACGTTGATGACGTTCCGGACCACTTTCTCCATCGGCTGGCCGTTCTTTTCGTACATGGCCAGCAGAAAAGCCGGAACCATGGCCAACATCATGACCATTGCCGCGGTGCTGACTCCGATACGATTGCGAAGAAGGAAAAACAGAGGAACGCCGATGACAGCTCCGGCGGAGAAGCAGATGAGCTGCCGCTTGGTGAGGTTGAACAGAACCTTGGTTTTAATCTTGGACAGATCTTTCGGTACGGTAACGTATGCCATAGAAGCCTCCGATCAGTGAGCGTTAAAGATGGACTTGGCCAGACTCCCGGTCTTGAACAGGGAAAAGCAGAGCAGAACCGTGTATCCAAGGCAGGTCCATATGGCTGTACTGAGGTCTCCGCTGACCGAGATGGTCTGCACCAGAACGGCATAAATTGCCACGCAGACAATGATGAGAAAGGCCTGAAAACCAAGAGCGAACAGGGAGCGGAGATAGTTCTGGCCCATGCCTCCGGCTTCCTTGCTCATCATGGCCGCCATGGGAATCGGGGCAATGGATGTGACGAGGTAAATCTCGATCATACGTCCATAAGTGACGAGAAACACGCAGATAGTAATGGCGTGCATAGTAATGCCGAGAAAGAGACTCTGGAACCAGAGCCCGAAGAGTTCGCCGAGTTCCATCGCTTCCAACGTGCTTTCCAGATCCGTGATTGCTATACCCAGGTCGATACTGGTATCTCCGACAATGACGCCGGAGGCGTTGTTGACCACGTTCTGGGCCACATCGAAGACGCCCATGACAATGTTCCATGTATTGGTGACGATCAGGACGGCAGCTGCGGATTTGAACGCCCACTTGAAGAAGATCCAGGTGTCCAGATCGTGCATGTTGTTCTTCTCCGTAATGAGCTGGATCAGCTCAAGAGTCATCACAAAGGCCAGAATCAGACCGGCGATGGGTACGATCACGGTTTCTGACAGGTTTTGGATCATGGAGAAGATGCTTCCGTTCCATGCCTGCGGGGTGGTGCCAACCGTGCCGGCAATCTCACCGACCCGCTGGTTGGTGCTGTCGAACATGCCGGACAGGTTGCTGGTAATGCCATTAATAAGGACTTCCTTCAGCCAGTCGGTGATACTGGCCCATAGTCGATCCAAGGAAGAACCTCCTTTCCGCCCTCCCGGTGAAGGGAGGGCTCGTAGATGATTTGGTTCCGGCTGTGATCAGCCGAAAAGGTTGGCGAGAAGGGGAACAAGGGTGGTGCCGATGAGAGCGACACCGCCGCCGGCCATCAGCTGCTTCATCCCCTGAGACTTCGCGCCGGGGTTGTCGTTGCCGTAACCTTCGAGCAGGTTGATGGCACCCCAGATGCCGAGACCGGCGCCGAGGGCGATGACAAGAGTCTGAAGAACGCCGATTGCGCTGGTGAAAAACTCCATATGTGCTCCAGCAGCCTGATATTCCGGACTGCTGACGGTTTAGAAAAAATGGTTTTGGTCTTATGTCCAGACAGCCGAAAGCGGCTGCTGTCTGACCTCCTTTCCGTTCAGATTTCCCGCGGAAGCCTGCGGACAAAGGCACATGCGGGATAAAAATGGGCATGAAAAAAGCCAGCCGGTATTTCTACCAACTGGCGTAAATGCCCTATGCGGTTGTGCGTTATATGATCAGATCAGAATTCCGTTACAGTGGTCGATCTCATGCTGGATGATCTGGGCAGTCCAGCCGGTAAAGGTTTTCAGCCTGACCTGAAATGCGTCGTTCTGATACCGCACCTTGATGGAGCGATACCGTTTGGCTTTCCTTGTGCCGGTGAGAGACAGACAACCTTCTTCAGCCTCATAAGGGCCGGAGAATTTGACGATTTCCGGGTTGAACATGATCATCGGCGTTCCTTCGTTATCGAAGACGATGATACGCTTGGATACGCCGATCATGTTCGCAGCCATCCCCACGCACCCCTGGGAATTCGCAGCAAGGGTGTCCAATAGGTCCTCGGCGACCTGCTTGTCCTGAACAGTGGCCTCGGATGACTTCTGCGCGAGGAAGATAGGATCTTTGTTGATGGGTTTAATCATAAACTATCCACTGACCAGATCTTTTATTTCCTTCCCGTCCGAGCTCATTCTGCTTTCTAAGAAAATCAATTGCTCGCTCTGCCTGCTTGCGGGAGATGTTTAACTGTTGAGCAATTTCATTGATTGAAATTCGCGGGTTCTGTCTTATTGCAGATTTTACGAGTTTGGCACGAGTTGTGATGTCTGAAATCAATTCCGCTTCTCCTCGATTATCCCTCTGATTATCCCCCTGATTATCCCCAAGGGGATAATTCAGACTCTTAAGGGTGAGAAAGAAAGCATCATATTGAGAAATGAAGACCGGTGCCTTGTCTTCTGTGTAATTATGCTGATGCTGGTAATCTTCAACAATTTTCCGAAAGCCGCTACCACGACGCTCCATGTAGTCCAGACGAGAGAAGACATCAGCTATGATCGGATTGCGACGCCGTGATGGAATATTCAAGAGGTCTCTATCCTGCACATTGATACCGTCGAACATTCCGCCGGGAGAATAAATCTCCAAACGGTCGTCAAAAAGATCAATATGAACCTCACTGCCGAGCTCCATATAATTACGATGAATCAGGGCGTTGACGATACCTTCGGTCACCGAGCGTTCAGGAAAATCGGGCAATTCTATCCTTCTATCGGGGGCTTTTAGCCATCCCTTTTTTGAGTTGCGCATTACAAATGCGAGACTTTCCTGAAGCAATGAAATCAAGCTGCCTGAATATTCTGCGTCATCAAAAGCATCCTGTAATCCGGATGATTTTGTCAATCCATTCCAACGGGTGCAGAACACTCTTGATTGCCGGATGGGGCACTCATCCGCAAGAAGGGCACCGGCGTTCGTGAGACATCCATTTTCATCTACCAGGCCAAACGAAACAAAATCAGTGTCCTTGAATTCTTTTTTCGTGCGCTGATAGTATACCGAAATCAGCTTTGTGAAGGACATCTTGTCAAAATCATACTTGGACGGGAGACTGTCGAATGTTTTTCCTGATCCACGGAGTGCAAGCTCGCGCAGTTTGGCCGCATCGCATGGAACACTTGAATTGCCAACACGATGATAAGCGGTTCTGTCGTTCTTACCCACATAGTAATAGGGCGTTTCTGTACCAGGATGGACATCGAGAATGATGAGATGCTTATCACCTTCCGTGTGGAATCTCAGCACGAACGAAGGGATCGGATCCATGCGATCTCTGATAATGCGACTGATCTCTTCAGAATCGTGCTTGAAGTCCTCGAGCCCGACGAGGATATCAGTATCATCTTCGATTCCGAAAATAAGAGAACCGCCGAGCCCATTGGCAAACGCGCTGACGCTTTTACACCAACTGCGAGGATCCTTTACTTCAAGTATTTCTTTCTTGTCATATTCGGTTGCTTCCCCTATCAGCTCCCCGATGTTCAAGATGATCACCAATCCTCTCTGAACGATCAACTTCGATGCCATAGTATAGACTAAAATGAATGAAAGCGCAAGGAAAAACAGATAGCCAAGTGGACCCAGCTAAACAACGTAGACCTCACATTCCTCGTCCATTTTCATCTGGGCCCGGTGGACAAGAAAGCCCTGAATATCAAAGATGTTCCGCTTGTCAAAGTCGGCGGTGTATTTGTAGTTGGGATGCTTCGTAATGTCGTATTTATCGGACAGAAACGGTCGGACGCCACGAAGCTGCAGAATGCACTTGCTGCCGTCCAGAACAGCCAGTTCGTCAACGCTCATCAGTTCTTTGCCCAGCTTCTGGTAGTTCAGGGAATGAGAGACCTCGCGGCCGCGGCTTTCGCCGGTGTTGTAAGTGTCGATCGTTTCCTTCCCGAGAGAGGCGGCCAGCTCTTTAAGTGTAGTGGGCTCTTTCCCACCAAGGAAGATGGAGCTGTCCATATTGCCGATGATGGTATCGGCGCTGTCCTTGTAGATTGCCTTCAACTGGCTCTGTGCCTGCAGCACAAGGCAGCAGGAAATTTCACGGCTCCTGATGGTAGCGACCAGCTTCTCAAGCCGGGGAATTTGCCCAATGTTGGCTGCCTCATCGATCAGGCAGCGAACATGTACCGGAAGACGACCGCCATATTGGTCATCTGCCTTTTCGCACAGAAGATTGAAAAGCTGCGTGTAGCACATGGAGATCAGAAAGTTGAAGGTGTCATCCGTGTCGGACATGATGATGAAAAGCGCAGTTTTCTTATCCCCGAGGGTGTCCAACTGCAGCTCATCATAGGCGGTGAGATCGCGGAGCTCCTGAATGTCGAACGGAGCAAGGCGGGCACCACAGGAGATCAGAATGGACTTGGCTGTCTTACCGGCGGCCAGCTTATACTTGGCATACTGGCGAACAGCAAAATGATTGGGCTTCTTGGACGCAAGGTCTTCAAAGATCAGATCCACGACATTTTTGAATTCCTCATCGTCTTCCCGGACCTCCATGGCATTGATCATCTCAATCAGCGTGGAGAAGTTCTGCTCCTCCAGCGGTGCTTCGTAGTGAATGTATCCGATCAGGGCACTGTACAGAAGAACCTCGCACTTCTCCCAGAAGGGATCACTGGACTTGCCATCACCCTTCGTATTGGAGATCAGAGTAGTGACCAGCTTCAGAATGTCCTTTTCACTGTGGATATACTGGAAGGGGTTGTACTTCATGGATTTACTGAAGTTGATGGTGTTCAGAATACGGATTTCATATCCAAAGTGCTGGAGCATTTTCCCGCATTCGATGACAATACTGCCCTTGGGATCGGTGACCACAAAGCTGACGGGATAGTCTTTGGAATTGCACTGCATCAGATTCGGCTTCAGCCAGAATCGGGTTTTGCCGCTGCCGGAGCCTCCGATGATCAGTACGTTTTTGTTCCGTGCGGTCTTTGGATCCTTGGGACGGTTGTTCATGGTGAGCTGTTCTGTCTTCGTCAAAATGATGTTGTTGCGGAAGTTATCGTCCATGTACGGAGCAATATCCTCTCTGGTGCCCCAGCGTGCTGAGCCGTATTCCAGATTCTTACGGAATTTCTTCGCGTTCTTGCCCTTCACATACACGGCCAGCCGAATCCCGGCAGCAAACAGGAGGCCGATCAGCAAGTCGAAAGGGTGAAAACTTGGGAGGGCAGACTGAAATGCAGCAGTCATGCCCTCCATGAGGTGGATGAACTTTTCGGAGAAGCTGAAGCCCGGGGAATATCGCCATGCCTGCCCCAGCTTGGTTGCTATGAGGCCGAAGAACACATAGGGGAAATTGAGAAGGAAAATGCGCTTATAGTTTTTCAACGCTCGCGCTCCCTCCGCTTTTCTTTCATGGGATTCAATGTCGCAATGAGTTCTCGAAGCTCCTTCATTTTTGCCCTGACAGAGGGCCGATCCTTCTGCGTAATGAGCTTCTTGGAGTATTCCTCGAATGCAGCGGTCATGGCATCCTTATCTCCGCTTTTGAAGAAAATCAGATATTTGTTCTCGCCCTTAACCTTGAATGGGGCAAAATCCACGCCATACTTTCGGGCAACATGCTGAAACGAGCCTATGTTTTCGTCAGAGACTTCCACGCTTTGCATGCCGCGGTTTTGAGCAGCGAGCTGCTTGACTGTCATTTTTCCATGCTTTTCATGATGCTGACGTTCGGCCTTCATCTGGGCAAGGAGCTTTGAAAGTGCTTTCTGCAGCTCTCGTTCTGTGAGTTTCGCTGTGTTGACGATCAGGGTTACGGTCCGTTGCTCAACTTCTTCCTGCAATAGGCCTCACTTCCTTCCGTGGTGTAATAGAACAGGGCCGGGTGAAATCTCACTCAGCCCTGTTGGGTGTCGGATAATATTCTGCATCGGCGGCAATCAGTTCTTCCAGAGTCCGTGGAGTGTAATCCATCCAGGGCATCATGCAGCCAACATTGATCCAGTTTCCCACATTGTCGCCCTGGTTCCGGCAGCTTGACCTGACCTCCTGCCGAAGCTTTACCATCATATCATATTCGCGTGTAGTGTGAACATGGCCGTAAAGCATCCAGCAGTCCGGATTATAGTCCGCTTTGTGGAAAGGCATGGGATAGTGGCACATGATGACGTGTTTCCCGGAATCGGTGATTTCCTTATAGTCCTTGATATCCTGAAAAAGCTTTTTCGTTGTCTGACTGAACTGCTTGGGATCGTGATTACCACGGATCAGGACTTTCTGACCAGCAAGCGGAGCCAGATAGAAGGGCCATTCGCTTTCCTTTGCCCAGCAGAAATCGCCCAGAATATAGACAGTATCCGTTGTCCTGACTGTTTTGTTCCAATTCTCGACAATTGTCTGATGCATCTCGTTGATGTCGCAGAATGGACGGCCATCAAACTTGATGACATTGGCATGACCGATGTGGAGATCGGAAATATAGAAGATTGCCATGGGAATCACGCTCCTTTGCGGGGAATTCTACACGAGCAGACGGATGCTGTCAATCATCACTCAAGATTGCTGACTGCCAGGATCCCATCCAGCGTGGTATAAGAGATGCGGCAGTGCTTTGCGAGCGCAATGTCATGGCGCATATCGTCATTCAGCCTGTTACCGCAGACCACAAGGATACGGCAACGCTTCAGAAGCTCATCAGACATCTCCTGCCGGTCCTTGACTTCGTCCGGCACATCCCCATTCAGGAAGGCCGGAAAGGACATCACCGGGCAGATCGGAGCATAACCGGCGTCATACACCTTCCTGCAATAGTAGGAGGCCGTTGCGGCGTCCTTCATATAGTCGTTACACCAGGGCGCAGTGATGTAAGCAAAGGGTCTTGTCATTTTGTTTTTCCTCCAGAATAATGTGTTTTTAATTGATAACTCTTGAATGTCCGGCCATTTTTGGATATAATACAGAGTGCTGTTTTCTACCGGAATCAATGGAAGATAGCCTCATAAAGAAGGAGGCGGAGATCATGGCAATAAAATCGATTGATGTTATGAATGTCTTGGTGTTCCAAAGACAGTGGCGTAAGAACAATGGCGATACGAAACTCGGCGAGTTAAAAGAAGGAGATCGTATTTCTGACGGCTTTCATCTTGACTTCGGGGACGGAATTAATGTCCTTATCGGCGAAAACGGAGTTGGGAAGACTTCCCTGTTGAAAATGATCTATGCCGCTACTCAATGGTCGATCGAAAAGACTGACCCAGGCAAAACGCGGCAACTCCTACACTTTTTCTCAGATCATCTAAAAGATAACATGGTCTTGCGAAGCCCAGCGCACAAAGATGGATACTGTGCCTTCAGCGTAAGTGACGGGGAGCACACCTTCGAGTATTCGCTTTCTCATGATGGCATTTTTAATTTTGGAGATTGGCTGGGGCTGAATCATCAGTCCGTCTTCATCCCAACTATGGAAATGCTATCTCATGCAAAGAGTTTTCTCGCCATGAACCAGAAATACAGTATGCCTTTTGATGGAACACAAATTGACATCATCGTAAATGCATCACTGCCCGAGACGAGAGAAGTATCCCCTGTTGCCAGTAAAATCCTTGAAAATTTGAGTGGTATTATTGATGGCACTGTGGTTCAAGATGAAGATATTTTCTATGTTCTCAAGAACGATGGTAGAAAGGTTGATTTTTCACTCGAAGCAGAGGGATATAGAAAATTTGGGCTTCTTTGGAAATTGATCAGGAATGGACTGCTTGAAAAGGGAACAATTCTCTTGTGGGACGAGCCAGAAGCAAATCTGAATCCGGAACTCTATCCAGTGCTCGCAGATGTTTTGATCTCATTAACTGAATGCGGCGTTCAGTGCTTCTTGGCCACACACAGTTATAATTTTGCAAAATACCTGGAAATCCGGAGAAATGCTACAGAGCAGGTTCTTTTCCATAATCTATACAAAGGAACAACAGAGTTATCTGATGGTATGCGGAATGCTTTCCCAGAAGAGAAACCTGGCGTAACGGTCTACAGTAGTTCCGCACCCCATCTTGAAGACTTGGAACCAAATAGCATTATGAATGCAGATAAAGTGCTGCTTGATGAGGTGTATAACATCAGGAGTGAGCCATGACAGAGATGCTGATTGAAGAAAATAAGGAGTATGCTCTCGATTGCACAAACGCGCTCTGGAAATCAGGGGAAATTCATGATCAATACCATGCTGCAAAGCTGCACCTGCTGAAGGATGCCGATTTTGCAATAGAGACTCCAGACAATCTGATCATCATCGAATATAAAAATTCGGCAATTCCTGGAGCTTCATCTCCGAATTCCTTTAATCCGATGGAAGACAAAACGATTAATTCTGTCGTCCGAAAGTATTATGATTCTCTTCACTATCTTACGCTCGTTGGGAAGACCAAACCTAAAAGGTATGTTTACGTGGTAGAGACACCAACCAGTGATTATGTAATGCGTGCGAGATTGCGGGAGCGCATTTCCAAAGAATTACCATTTGAACTTCAGAAAAATATTGGGATGGGCAGACGATTGATCGAAGATGTGGATGTGTTATCCATTGAGGAATGGAACCGGCACGAGCAATACGGGAAGTTTCCATTCGTGAAGATTTCAGAAATGGAAAAAGCCGAGCAGTAATTGCAAGCCTACAGTGAAAGCTTTATCACTGTGGGCTTGCAAATTTTTCGGTCCTCATGAATCTTTTATCCGTTCACAGAATACGAGATAGCGGTATTTGCCGCCGCTTGCATAGGGATGACAGCTGAGAAGCGTCACGAGCTCTTTCCCTGGCTGAATCAGGATCGCCTCAACACCGTTCGGCAAGACAATCTGAATGTCCACTACCTTATAGCGGAGCTCACGCCAGATGTTTTTGATGATGACTTCATCGCCGATCTCCAGCAGGTCAATGTCTTTGAAGTATTTGTACCCACTGTATCCCCGATGACCGGCAATGACCGCATTGGTGTCAATACCGCCGACCGGAATGCTGGTCTGGGAGAGAATTGCCGCGCCATTTGCCATGTTCAGCTCGGACGCACCGAGGTAAAGAGGCATTTCCACTTCAATCTTCGGGATTCTGATTACACCGAAGATTTCGTCCGGCAGACCATAATCTGTGAGGCGGAAAGGGGAAACCTCATATGCACTCTTGCCGTTGAGGTCAGCCTGCTTGCTGGAAAAGAGATGCATGTTGTATCGCAGAATATCTGTGTAAAGTTCCGGATACGGTACAATTTCTTCTGATTTCTTCTCGGGCTCCTCCACGACCTGCTTTTCAATCTCCTGTTGAACTTCTTCAATCGTCTTGTCGAATTCCCGAAGTTCCCGGTCTATCTCCCGCTGCTTTTCGGCCCTGAACAGCAGAGGCCTGACAGCAATGGCAGCGCAGGAGAGGGCGAGAGTGATCAGGATGATCAGAACGATCGTTGTCCAGTCAAGGCGCTTCATGTTTACCTCGCTTTCTTTGCGGAACCACAGGCCGCCTGTGCTTTTCTCTTGTCCCAGCAAGATGAGGAGACGGCATGGAATATCGGTCAGACCGTCGTGGCAGATCCATTTCGGTTGAGCGATGCTTTCGGGAAAACAGAATGACAGCAACGGTTCCGGCTACAGCCAGAATTCCGCCAAGACCGTAGATCAGACCTTTCATGTACTCCTGCCGCCATGTAGAGGCCGGGATGTCTTCAACGATTGCATCCTGAACAATGGTTTCAGCCTGCTCGTAAGGAATACGGGTTCCTCGAACCAGAAGCCGGTGTGTGTTGACACCGTAGGGAGTGCAGGTAACCAGCGTGACATAATCCTGATCGGGATAGATCGTGAGTTTGGAAGTGTCTTCCGGAAGCACAGTGCTGATCTCCATGACCATATAGGCCAAAGTCTCATCCAGAACCTTCAGATAGAAAATGTCTCCGGTCTGAAGTTTGTCCAGATCTGAGAAAATCCGTTGTCCGGCAAGGCCGGAGTGACCGGTGATCACGCAGTGTGTCCCGGAGCCGCCGACTGGGAGAGAGGAGCCCAGCAGGTGCCCGAGCCCGTGATCCAGTGTTTTCTCATCAGTTCCGTGATAGATGGGAAGATCTGTGTTGAGGATCGGTATCTGGAGATAGCCCATGATCCCATCACCGCGAATATTCAGAAGCTGATCATAGCTTTCAGCGGCTTTCTGCAGAGCTTCCCGTGTGTAGGGTTTGTTCGTTACAGCCATAAGGGTGGAGTTGTAGTTCTGCGCTGCGGAGTGAGCAGAGATAATCTCGCCGTCATCCAGCTGCTCTACAGCTTTTTCATAACGGGTCTCCACGAGACTGCGGTTTGTTTCGGCGAAGAAATTGCTGATCAGAGGATAGAGCGTAATGCCAAGCGCCACGACGGCAAGTGTCACACAGACCATAATTTTCGTTCCTTTTTTCATCTTGACTCCATCAATGCTTCAGGGAGGCTGATAGCCTCCCTGAAGGGGTGAACAGGGAATTTCAGCGGGAAGTGGGTTTCTTCTTCCTGCAAACGAAATAGATACCGAGCATACAGAGCGCAAAGCCGGTGATACCGATGGCCGGGAACATCCAGTTTCCGGTACCACCGGTCTGAGGCAGATCGAAGCCCCGGGTATTCACAACGGTCAGAGGCGCAAAGGCGTTTGCGGAGGTTTCATCCGCAAGCATATTCACCTTTTTGGTATCGACGGTTGCGGAGCCGGTCAGGAGCTTGTGCTCCAGGTGCTTCTGAGGCATGTTGTGGAACAGATCGGGAGCGACATTTGCATAGCGAGGGTCGTTCTGGATGAGTCCGAGGGCATCCTTCCCATAAATGTTGCAGAGCTTATCGCTTTCCCTTGCGGAAATCACCACTTTAATGCCGCTTTTCAGAAGCGTGTAGGCGTTGTCGGTACTGGTTTCGATCAGGGAGTAGGTATCATCCTCCAGCCCTTTCACCAGAACCTTGCCGTTACCGTTCGGGGTGAAGTGAGTCGCGTCCTTTTCCTCGGATACATGTCCGGTTACGTAGTAGCAACCTTCTTCCTTGTTCAGGAAGGCTTTCACAAAGTAGTTATCAGTATCGTTGTGGATCAGGAACTCTACCTTGCCCAGATTGCCTTTCCCATCCGAGAACTGTTTGGTGAGGTCAATGCCATAGGTATAGACATGAGCATCATCCACCAGCGTGTCGTAATAGCTATTGTTGCTGCGCTTCCAGGTCATCACGACATCGTTATCATTGCCATCATCCCCATAGACAACGGAAGTGTCTGAATGCATGGTGGCTGCATAGGTGATCCTCAACGTGCAGTCAGAAAAGCCGGAATTTACCATATCGGCACCGGTATAAACTGCGTTGCTGGTATTGATCTCCTTGAGACCGGCGTCTGTCATGGAGATGGACATGACGCTCTCGCCGTTCGAAGTGCTGCTGTAGGAGACGGTGAAGAGACCGTCGGATTCCTTCCAGCTGCTGATCTTCTGCGTGCAGGCGGCATCTTTGAAGAACTCCAGGACAACATCTTTCTTGTTATAGGAGAGACCGGTAGAAAGAGTATCCACAAAGCTGTAATCGGAGAGGAAAGAGGCCTGAGAAGTAATGCTGGGGAGGGTAGAGATGATCTGATATTCGATCACATCGCCGTCCGAAGCCGTGCCGGTATGGGCAAAGCCATCGTTAATGGACGCGCTGGCGTTGTTGGTGCCGGTATCGGCTTTGGCTTCTCTCAGCGTTTTCTCCAGCGTGGGAATGCCGGTCAGATTCTTCGGATAGAGCGCAATGTCATAAATCCAGCGGGTGCCGCCATCAGTGGCATTGCTGCCGTCAACCGACGTCATGGGAACGGAAACAAGGAAGGGCGCGGTGGTCTCGGTAACCATTTCGGGGACCTTGGTTTCTACGAAGAGATACAGACCCAGGGGAAGATCAGAGACAGCGCTGTGACCGTAGGCATCGGTCTCCGCCATGCGGGTGCCGCCATTGGAGACAGCGTAGTTTTCAAGAGCGTTCTTTACGGATGTGGCGTTTGCGTTCAGCGCGTTTCTCAACCCGTCAATCAGAACATCGGAGCGAAAATAGTAAATGGATATTCCGTCAACAGTTCCGTCGGCAGGAGTGTAACGATCCTCTGCTTTTACTCCGATGGCATCCAAAAATGCGGCGTTCTGGGAATTGCTGAGAATACCATAGAGGACTTCAACATGATCGACGCCATCCTCGGATTCTGTGTAGGTGCGTATATCCGCTACTTTAATGTAGGTGAATTCGACGCCTTTCAGCGCATAGCCATAGGCATCGCCGTTGGCGTTCAGGGAGGAAACGCGGTCGTTTCCTCCGAGAACACTCTCAACGCCGTTCACATCACGGACGCCTGTTGAGACATAAGAACTGTCCCACAGGCCGTCTTTTTCCGCATTTGTGAGGTCGTATTTCCAGAGATCAATCTTACCGGTGCGGGATGTGTCAATTGTGGCCTCGTCCACCGGCGCTGCATAGGCTGTCAGCGTCATTCCGCAGAGCATCAGGACAGCCAGCATAAGAGCAAAGATTCTTTTCATTCAGCTTTTTCCTTTCTTTTGTAGATGAAGATGATGATAGGAACCGTCATGAGAGACATGACGATGGGAAGATAGGAGAATCCCATGCCGCCGGACTCAGGAAGCCGGAACACAGGATCATCAGTTGCCGTGATTACGAGGGTATAGACAAGGGCCGACCGATCAAATACTTCCGCATCGGCGGCGTAGATATTCTCCGATTCAATCGGGAGAGTGCCAACGTAGAGAGAGCCAGCCAACAGAGAGTACCCTTCCGGAGCGACCGATTCCGTCAGACGGTAAAGGACTTTCCTGTCTGCGCGAAGTCCGGTGAACTTTACGTTACCAGCGCTGTCTGTGAACAGCTGCCCATTGGAGAGCCCCTCGCTGGTGCATCCTCCTGCAACCACACTGTTGTCATCAGCGCTGCGGGAGAAGACAGGCTTCCAGGTGCTGCCTTCATCGGTAGAGTATTCCAGCAGATATCCAGCACCGGGAAGAGGTCCACCGTCGGCGGTGCGCTTTTTGATCTCGATCGTTCCCGGATGGCGAATGTTTTCCCGGGTATGAGAGATGGTTACGCCCTGGGTTTGGATTGAAAATTCATAAATATTGCTGTCCAGCTCAAAACCGGAGGGAGCTTTGAATTCCTGGTAGGTGTATGAGCCGTAAGGGAGGTCCTTGAAGCTCAGCTTCCCCCAGGTATCTGTATAACCCTCTGCAATCTGGTTTCCGGAAGCGTCAAACAGATGGAAACCTGCACCACTGAGATAGACGTCTTCATTCAAGGCCTTCTTCACAAGCTCAAGATTCCCTCTGATCGGCGTGTTGGTGAATTCCAGTTCAACGACCTGGCCATCAGCGGTGAGATCAACCGGGATTTCTGCGTTGTCAATGACGTAGCCAGCCAGTGTTGCGGTTTCGGTTACTGTGTATTTCCCAAGCAACAGACTGCCAAAGGTCAGTGCGCCGCTTTCATCGGTATCGCCTTCTTCCACAATGTTTCCGGAGCTGTCACGGAGGACAAAGTGAACTCCGGCCATGGAAGTACCATCTTCAGAGTTCGTCTTCACCAGCGTGATATAGGCATGTGCCAGCTTGTTGACAGCACTGACCGCCACAACCTGACCATCTTCAGTCACGGAAACAGGGTAGAGAGCCGGATCAAGGACGTAGCCAAAGAGCGTGGCTGCTTCCGCGTAGAAGTATTCTCCCAGCGGCAGATCGGAGAAGGTAAGAACGCCGTTGCTGTCGGTCTGACCTTCGTTGATCTTTCTCTGACTGGAGTCATACAGAGCAAAGCTGACTCCGGGAAGTGGAGTACCGGACTCGTCAGTTTTCGTGATCTGAATACTGCCCTTCGCCAGCTTGTTCGTTGCAGTAACTTTTACGATCTGACCGTTTTCCGTAATGGAGATGCTTTTCAGGGAACTGTCAAAGAGATAACCGGACAGTGAAGCTGTCTCAGCATAAAAATACTCGCCTAGGGTGAGCCCGGAGAAGGTAAGAACGCCATTGCCGTCCGTCTGACCGCTGGTGATCTGATTCTTGCCGGAGTCGTACAGAGCGAAGGTGACACCGGGAAGAGGAGTACCGGACTCATCGGTCTTCGTGATCTGTAAACCTCCCTTGGGCAGCGTGTTCGTTGCCGAGACCCGGATGACCTGGCCATTCTCCGTGATAGAGATGCTCTTCAGCGAATTGTCGAAGAGATATCCGGGAAGAGATGCGGTCTCCGCGTAGAAGTAGTCACCAAGAGCAAGCCCTGAGAAGGTGAGCACACCGTTGCCGTCCGTCTGACCGCTGGTGATCTGGTTCTTGCCTGAATCATACAGGGCGAAGGTGACGCCGGACAGCGGACTTCCTGCATCGTCGGTCTTCGTGATCTGGAGACTGCCGCTGGCCTTTGTATTGGTTGCGGTAACCCTGACAACTTGACCGCCCTCGGTAATTGAGATGGACTTCAGACTGTTGTCAAAGACGTATCCCGGAAGGGAAGCGGTCTCAGCGTAGTAGTAACTCCCGAGGGGAAGACCTGAGAAGGTGAGAACGCCGTTGCCGTCCGTCTGACCGCTAGTGATCTGATTCTTGCCTGAATCGTACAGGCCAAAACTTACGCCCGACAGCGGGTTGCCGACATCATCGGTCTTTGTGATCTGAAGACTGCCGGTTCGGACTGCCTTTGCCGGAGTGTAAACGATGCAATCGGCCTCCAGATAGATGCTTTCATCGTCCAGAACACAGGAGACGACTCGCTGCTGATTGGCAGCGGCGGGAGCCCAGAAGAACAGCTTCGCAGTGGAGACCTGATCCACGCCATAGGCATTCAGCGTATAGGTGCCGTTTTCGTATTGCGTGGGGATGCTGATCGTCAGCGTGTCTCCGTTGCTGAAGTTGTAGCCATCGATTGTGCTGCCATCCGGGAAGTTGTGCGAGAGACCATAGGCATTGTTAAAGGTCTTGCGGACAGTTGTCTGACCGGTAAAGTAGTTTCCGGAGGCGTCCTCCGTCAGCGTGATGGATGAGGGATTGAAACTGATCGTTCCGGCGGAGGGAGTACTGGCAGCCTGATTCCGGGCAAGGAGTACGAGGGACAGCGCCCAATTGTACAGATCCTCATAGCCGGACTTGCCACGAATCCAGTCGCCGTTGACGTTCAGGTTCAGGTACTGCGGCATTCCGTCGCAGTAGTTCTCGGCACACCAGAAGCGGATTGCGTTTGCGGTTGCGTAACGGGCCTGTTCGTCGGTGAAACCGCCGGTCGTGACGGGATACCCGTTTTCCAGGATTGCTCGAAGGCCGGTGAGAACATACTGGCTGTAATAGGCAGTGCCGTCCACGCTGGTATAGCTGGCATTGAACGGCGTGTCCTTGGACGTTTGGAGACAGTAAGCGACTTCGCCTGTGTTCGTGATCCAGTGTGAAGGAGTCTGAATGTCTTTCCACTGCCCGTTGGAACCAAAGGTCTGGAAGTAGGAATACATCGATCCGCTGGTGACAACAGCGTTCTCTGCAAAGGCGGAAACCGGGAGGACCGCGGCAAAGATCAGGATGGCGCAGAAGAGCAAGGCAAGCCGCCTGCGCCGGAAGAGTTTTGTTTTGTTCAAAGAATTCCTCCTTTCGTGTGAGTGGATGGCGGGGATCAGCCGCCGTAGAGATCATGATTCACCTGCGCTGTGTAGTGATGTTCCAGCGTGGAGACGGAATTGAACAGGGCTGTCAGCAGGTAAGCGTGCATGTTTTTCACACCGCCGGTAATCTGCTCCAGCGCATCCAGTACCATCTCCACGTGCTCCCGACCAATCCGGGAAAAGCGTTCTTTCACGAAGGAAGCCTCAAAGCTGTTTTTCTGGCTCAGCTGGATTTTTCCTTCCTGCTGGTTCTGTACCTCCTCCATGATGGCAACGACTTCATCGACCTGCTCACGGCGGTACTGCTCACAGACAATCTCGTATTCAATCTGCTCTCGAATATCCTCTGCTGTGATCCGTCGTTCAGTCAGTCCAAATGATTCCTGTGGATGCCTGCCCCGGGAGGGGGTAGGGGGAGTGATTGACTGAGTACTTGATTCGTTTGTATTTGATTTTTTCGTACTTGATTGGTAAGTATTTAATTGCTCGGGCTTTTTCGGACACGGCAGTTCCATATCCGGCAGCACCGTATCCGGATTTTCCGTACACGGTGAAGGCGTATCCGTTGAATGCAGATGCGGACGTTCATAGATGACGTATTCAACATCTGACAGACGCCCGAAAAGATCGCGGAGTTGATGCCGTTCAATGTAGCCGGCGTGTTCCAGCTCCTTGATGGCGGAATGAATAGCATCGACGCCCTCTTTGCAGATGGCGGCAAGCCCACGCTCGGAATAGTCCCATTCATCTGGGAGAGAAAGCATCATGGAAAGAAGTCCTTTTGACTTCAGAGACAGACGGGTGTCCTTGAGATGGACGTTGCTCATTACCGTGTAATCCCGGTTCTTTTCCAAACGAAAAACAGACACAGTCTTTCACCTCGTTATCTGATTAAGTGTGCTGCAGCAAGGCAGCCGTGAGCTCAAAGCTCGTAATTGGGAAAGGGAACGCTGTGATAATCCTGCTGGATCAGCAGCAGATTCTGATAAATCTCATCAAAAAGAAATCCGGCTTCTTCGGCGATCTCATCCAGATCAGTGGAGCGAAGTGCCCGGTAGGCAGCGACAAAATCTCCATCTTCATTGGCAAAGTTGATTTCCGCCTTGGAGACCAATGCAAAGGAATAGTCTTCCAGAATCCAGAGCTCCTTTTCACGGGACAGCTTGATGACGCTGCCATCCTCCATGAACTGGTAAGAAACAAGCGGATAGGCAGGGACCTGGAAAAGAGGAATTCCGCTGTAGTCACAGCCGTTCTGGAAACCGTCCAGAGAGGCAAACTCATAGACGGGCTCAGACAAAAAATGAAGACCCTGGACAAGAGCGGAACATTCGAGCTTGCAGATTCGAGCTGCCAGTTCCGGCTTCGACCATGAACCACGTTTGAACAGGTTCAAAAGGGAAAAATTGAGTGTAGATTCTCTGCTCATAAAACCTCCAGAAATGAAAAAAGCCAGACCCTGTAAGTCTGGCAAAGAGTTATCTGCCCTGTTCCTGTTGGCGCTTTTTCACCCAGGAATCCAGCAGCTTGAATATGGTGTTTTCGATTTGTGCGGGAGTATACGACTTTGGAAAGTACTTCCGCAGCTTGTCTCCGGACAGCGTGATGTTACTGCTCAGTTCCGGCTTTTTCTGCTCACTCATGATGGTAAGCATGGTGTCTTCATTGAGACCCCCGAATTGGCTGAGCTTTTTCAGCCGTTGCGCCTGAGACAAGGAGGGAGTGGCCTGCTCACTGTCCATGGTGTCCAGCAGGAGTTTTTGCTCCTCTGGCTTGAGATAGGAGATTTCCACTGCTGGAGTCATAGCGATTTTGCCCCGGTCGACCATGTCCTGAAGCTCCGGGGAAAGTTCTGTGAGGCGGATATAGCGCTGGACTTGAGATTTGCTTTCACCAGCATCATCAGCGATGCGTTGAACACTTTTCTTACCATCCAACTTGTGCCCAACTTGGGCACAAGTTAAATCCGTTCGGGCACCCTGCCTCTTAATGGCTTCCAGCTTCATCTTGTAGGCCTTGGCACGTTCGGACGGCAGAATGTTCTCCCGCTGTAGATTGGAATCCACCATGAGAATGATAGCGGTGTCGTCATCCACATTCCTGATAATGCATGGAATTTCTGCGAGGCCGGCAAGCTCGGCAGCATGTTTCCGACGATGGCCGGATATGATTTCATAACCTCCGGCATCCCTCTGCCGGACGATGATCGGGGAGAGAATACCGACAGAAGAGATGCTCTCTATCGTCTCTGCCATACGGTCATCGTCTCGGACAGCAAAGGGATGATCCGGGAAGTCGTGGAGATCAGATGGTTTGATCCTGACGATCTGATCCTGCGGCTCTTTCTTTTTTGCTACTGTGATCCATCACCTCCATTTCTGCCCAAATAAAAAACGCCGCGTCATGATCGGATTTGTGATCCTGAAGCGGCGCTTTGATATGGAATTCTGATTTGGGATGCTACCAATATAGCACGTTTAGATTTACGTGTCATCGGCGACATATAGGCAACGAATGGGCATAGTGTAGGCATGAGATAGGCAAGAAGAGCCTCAATTATTCCGCCTGAAGGAGTGTTACGAGCTCAAGCCAGAGCTCCAGCTCCTCAGAAGGAGCGGACCAAAGGAGTAGAGAGATGATGTTGATGGCTTCTTCTTTCAGACGATAAAACTGCCGGCTGGAAATGTGGAGACGATCCAACAAATCCACATGATGCAGATCCTCATCCGCAATGTACGTAAGATAAACCAGATCATAGAGAAATGCTCCGTTACCGGGCTTGGCTTTCAGTGCTGTCAGGGCATCGTTGATCCTATCCAGTAACTGCCGTGTTTTTGCCAGCCGCTCCAGCCTGTACTCCAGACGCCGATTCTGCATGCCCAGTTCAGCATCAATTCGGCTCAGGATTGCATCGAGATTGCTAAGGGGGAGATTGAGCTCACCAGAGATGGTGTCGATTTCGCAATTGGTCTGCCAAACGATATTTCGATAATTTGTCAGAAGAAGCTCAGTGTTGTGGTACGCCTGCTTTCGGGTCTTCTGACGAAGTGCCTCACGATCATCGAGTGTGGCGTCTCCGGGCAGCTGAAATCCCCGATTGTGCAGAAACTCAAATACTGCTTCTGCGTGGGAGACGGTTTTCTGCTGATGACTTGTCATCTTGGTCATGATGATGCCTTCTTTCATAGTCTGATATGAGAGCAATCCTCAGACAGTGAAAAGGACAATAAAAAAAAGCCGCCATGCGGCGGCAGAGTTCGTGAGAATCAGTATTTGATTACACGAATATACTTTTGCGTTGAGTTGCTTGGCTGACCCGGCGCGGTCATTTTCAGATCACCCGATTCAAGTAACGGGTGAAGGTAAAGCCGGAAGAAAGTCTTTTTGCTGCTGATGTTGGTAAGGAACATCAATTCCTTGCGCGTCCTGGGCAGATTGCAGAAGAGCAGAATTTTCTGCCGGTTCATCTCAATTTCCTCCGGAGAGACGGCGGCACTTTGCGCGATTTCCCTACGCGATAGAAGCACCTGATAAGTGCCGCTCGTAAGATAATCGATGATGCTGTCCTTTGAAATCAGGTATTTGTTCTCCACCTTCAGAGCTGTGACCTCTTTTCTCCAGATGATTCCCTGTGCAGTTTTGATATTCCCGCCGCCGAGCATTTCGAGGAACTGCTTGGTGTTGACGAGGTCAGGATAGCTGACGAATTTGTCCTGGTAATATTTTTTGTCGTACATGATATGCCTCCGATGATTAAGAGTTGGTCAATGACAGATAACGCCATCGGAGAAGGAATTCTTTAGCCCGTTAAAGCGACACCCTCACCGGTGTGCCACCACCTGGCTCGGACCAAAAGTACCCGGGACCAGTCGAAAAATTTTGTTTTTGCCCTCCATTTGCCCTCCAACTTGTTATCGGAATCGGAAAAATGAGAGCATCGGAAATTACTGGCTTTTCCTGATTTTTGGTGATGGAATCATGAAAAACTCAAGGAAACACGGGCCTTTCGCTTCCAATATCTTCCGTTCGGTTCCGGTGACCTCGGAACGTGTTTCAAAACTTAAAATCCCTTGCAGGCAACTGCGTACCCGTTCGAGTCGGGCCGCCGGCACCATCGCTATATTTGGAAGCTTTCAGAGCTCAGGGTTCTGAAAGCTTTCTTTTTTGACTTCACATGTCGACCGGGCAGATGGAAAGAATCGCGTTGGCTGAGGCAATCTTGGAGCTGCGCATAGAGGAAGCCTCTGCAAGTTGAAAATGACCATCATTGCTAGTAGTTTTGGCTTCCGCATCGGCAGAGATTGTGGTATACTGCAACATGGAATGTTGTTTACAATTACAGACTTGGTATAGCCGCTGAAGTCAGCAGTAACATACATAATGGAGGATAAGCCATGGCGTCAATTCAATCTGTTGAGCCTCAAATTGCCGATTTGGCAAACGGGTGGATGAAATCCTACCACCTTGACTATAAACTAGAGCAGGAATCACTCAATACAGAGATAGATCAGGCGCTTAATGAATATGCCTCAAAAAGTGGCGGCGTAGGCGGAAACCGCCCGGATGCCAAGCTACTTCTGCAGGACAGAAATTTAGCCAAGTATCCTGTCCTGATTGAATACAAGGGTTATAAGGATAAACTTGTCAAGCTTGATGCTGAAGGGAAAGTAGCGAATAAAACAGCGAAAAACGAGCCGGACTTTAAGGTCATTCGCTCGTATGCAGTCAACGGCGCAATTCATTACGCCAATGCGCTCCTGCACTATACAAGCTATGCTGATGTCATTGCGATCGGCATGACGGGATACAGGGATGATGAGGGAAAGCTACAGCATGAAATAGGCGTATATTATGTGTCTAAGAGCAATTACGGCGTTGGACAGAAGGTTGACGACTATACGGATTTTTCATTTCTCAAAAAAGGAAACTTTGATCATTTTATTGAGAAAGTAAAACAGCTGCAGCTGTCACAGGAAGAGATTGAGAGGCTAAGGGAACGCCGCGAACAAGAGATCAACGCCAGCCTTGTTAAACTAAATAATGATATCTATCAGAATGAAAAAGGCTTAAGTGAACGAGACCGTGTCTATCTTGTTGCGGCTTCAATCATTGCGACTCTTGGCGTCCCGAATAGAGTTGCCGCTCTTGAAAAGGCTGAGCTCAGGTCATCCACTGAGGCGGGAAATCGTGATGGGGACGTAATTATCCGGAAGATAAAGGCCTTTTTGAATGAAAAAAATCTTCCGCAGGAAAAACGGGAGTTGATTGTCAGAACACTTGAGAATACGCTCACTACCGATAACATTAATAAAGTGGAAAATGGTGAAAGTCAGTTAAAACGCGTATTCACTAAAATAGTAGATGACCTTGGAATCTACTATAAAATCGGCCTAAGTACGGACTTTACCGGCAAACTGTTCAATGAAATGTACAGTTGGCTTGGATTTTCTCAGGATAAACTCAATGATGTTGTACTGACTCCCTCCTATGTGGCTACACTGTTAGCGAAGCTGGCGAGAGTGAATATGGATTCCTATGTATGGGACTTTGCGACTGGTTCCGCCGGTCTTCTCGTTGCCTCTATGAATGAGATGCTGATTGACGCAAAAGAAAAAATCAAATCCCCGGATGCTTTGGCTATGAAATCAGCCCAGATCAAGGCAAACCAGTTGCTCGGATTGGAGATTCTCTCAGAAGTATACATGCTAGCGATCCTCAACATGATACTGATGGGGGATGGCAGTTCAAATATTATCAATAAAGACTCCCTCAAAGAATTTGAAGGCAATTATGGGTTTGGGAAGACAGATAAGAAATTTCCTGCAGACGCATTTGTCCTAAATCCCCCTTATTCAGCCCCGGGTAACGGTATGGTCTTTGTCGAGAAAGCGCTTTCGATGATGAGCAAAGGCTATGCGGCAATTATTATACAGAATTCTGCCGGGAGCGGAAAGGCTATAGAGTATAACAAGCGGATTTTGAAACACAGCACTTTGATAGCCAGCATCAAAATGCCGATTGACCTGTTTCTTGGAAAGTCCAGCGTACAGACCAATATATACGTTTTCCGTGTCGGAGAAGCACACCAGAAAGATGATACGGTTAAATTCATTGATTTTTCTGTCGACGGTTACACGCGGACAAACCGGAAAAAAGCAAGTGTCAACTTAAGAGATACCGATCATGCCAAAGAACGATATGCAGAGCTCGTGGAGCTGGTACGCTTCGGAAAAAGCAAACTGCATTACTATACAGAGAAAGAGTATTACGAAGGAACTATTGACCCAGAGGACGGTGCCGACTGGAATCAGACAGCACCGATTGATACGAGGCCTACCCTGGAGGACTTTAAGAAAACAGTCAGTGATTACCTGGCATGGGAAGTCTCTAATCTTCTGAAAAATCAGAAAATGGAGGATGACCGCCTGGGAAAATGAAAGCCTCACTTAACGAAAAGCTGAGGAATGTTAAGTGGGGCGAATTCAAACTCGTTGATCTGTTCTATGTTAAAAACACGTCTAGTATTCTTTCCTCAGAAGTATCAGGAAAAGTAGGAAATATCCCTTATCTTTGCGCAAGCGCAGAAAACAATGCGGTTAGCGAGTATATTGATTATGACCGGAGTTTTCTCGAGAAGGGCAATTGTATTTTCATAGGTGGAAAAACATTTGTTGTCAGCTATCAGGAAAGAGACTTCTTTTCTAATGACAGCCATAATCTTGCGCTATATCCATATGAGGAAATACACAGTAAGAGTACATTTCTTTTCCTTGCGGCATGTATTAATACAAGTTTAAGATGGAAATACTCATGGGGGAACAGTGTCAGTAGGGCAAAAATACAGAATGATGTTCTTACACTTCCAGTAAACGCTTACGGGACGCTTGATTATGCTTTTATGGACTCCTTTATAGCGGAGCTGGAGGCGGAGCGGGTAGCGGAGCTGTCCGCTTACTTAACGGTAAGCGGACTGGACAATTATAAATTGTCCATAGAGGAAGAAATTGCTCTAAGGGATTATAATAATCAAGTATTTGATGAATTTGATATTACATCTGTTTTCAACATTAGAAACACATCAAATATTCTTGCAGAACAAATTGTCGAAGGAAGTGGCTCGACTCCATATCTGTGTGCCAGTTCAGAAAATAATGCAGTTAGTTCATATATCAATTATGACGAAAAATACTTGGAACAAGGACACTGCATTTTTATTGGGGGAAAAACATTTGTTGTAACATACCAAGAAAAAGATTTCTTTTCAAATGACAGTCACAATCTTAGTCTACACCTAAAAGGATATGAAGTCAGCAAATTGGAATATCTTTATTTGGCAACATGTGTTTATAGAAGTCTCTCATATAAGTATTCATGGGGGAACAGCGTAAGTAGGACAAAGATAAAAACGGATAGAATCTATTTACCGGTTAAGGATGGAAAGCCTGATTATCAATCCATGGAACTACTGATTTCAGCAATCCAGAAAATCGTAATCAAAGATGTCGTCCAGTATACAGACCGGAAAATTGCTGCTGCAGATAAAATAGTCAAAGGTGATAAACAGAATGATGGTGTATCTCCTGCGGGACAAGTTCCTGATATGGAACAGCAATCCAGTAACCTGATTTATCTGCCGATCGTTGGGGAAATTGCGGCAGGGCATGAGCATTTTGCAGAGGATGACATTCTCGGAGAAATCGGTGTTGAACCGTCCCGCCTGCATCCGAAAACGCCGGGCAAGCACTTTTTCCTTCGCGTCAGCGGTGACAGCATGATCGGAGCGGGCATCTATGATGGAGATAACGTGCTGATCCGCAGAATGAGCAATCCACGTGCAGATGTTCGCAACGGAGATGTTGTGGCTTGCCAGATTCATGGAGAGAATGCCACATTAAAGACTTTCTACCGAGAGCATGATCATGTGCGCCTGAAACCGGAAAACGAGGAATATGAGGAATATATCATTCCTAACATAGACTTTGAGACAGGGGAAGCCCGCATCATTGGAAAGTGTATGGGCATCTGGCCGGGAGACGAAGCACGGAGAACGGAAACAGAAGTATCAGATGGTGGCATCAAAAAAGATGTATTTTCGTTTTTAATTTATGTCATTCACGCATGTGCAAATGAGTGGAGGACTACTCCAAAGAGAGTATACAAGGCATTGAAGTCATCTGGCTGCATCAGCGGATACCTTGTGCCACATTATGATATTCTGCATACACAGGGGACGGATTATCTGGTGGACGATATTCACCGATATCTTGAATTGAGGGGAGTGACGGTATGACTGTATATCACGGTTCTTCTGTCGTCGTAGAGAGACCGGATGTTCTGCATTCTTACCGGCCACTCGATTTCGGGAAAGGCTTCTATGTTACCACCGTGGAAGAACAGGCAGAGCGCTGGGCTAGGCGGAAAAAAGATCTTCTTGGAAGCGCCAGAGCGGTTGTCAATAGATATGATATGTCCACACAATATGAAGGACTAAAATACAAAGGGTTTGAAGACAATCTGACTGAGTGGATTGATTTTATCTGCCTCTGCCGTGCCGGTGAAAACGACTATCAACGTTATGACCTGATTTATGGAAAAGTAGCAGACGATAAAGTCTTTCGGGTTGTAGATCTGTATCGCGCCGGTATCTGGGATAAAGAGCGCGCATTGACGGAAATCAGAGCTTATCCTGACTATGATCAGTATGCGTTTATTACCCAAAAGGCAATTGATAAGTTGCTTGTTTTCAGGTCCAGCTATGAGGTGTGACGAATAATGGACGATAGCATGTTGGAAAAAATCTACCAGGAAAGACTGGAAGAACAGCTGATTGCCTATCTTGCAGAACAACACAATGTAACTTTAGAAAGAGCAATGGATATCTACTATAGCAGTAACCTTGCGGAGAAGATACATGACGGGGTAGAAGGTGTGCAGTATCTGGATTACAAAGTGCTTGCCCAGATCCTGAAGGAAACAGAGCCGGAATTGTTCGCTTCAGGCTGATTTGACAGGTCAGATTGCCGAAGAATGATCCCAATTTGAGGCTGATGACTTTCGATGTGCTTCATTTTATCGGTGGATATCAGAAAGATGAGAGAGAACACAGAGGCAAAAATTGAACAAACATGAAGTGAAAGCGGGAGTCTTTATAGACTTCTGCGAAAAGGTCCAAACTTATAACACTATTCCGACATGGAAGCCGCAGGCTTGCCTGCACCGGAATATGAAGAGACGGAATGTGGGAAATCATCAGATAAATACAGCTTCTTAGCACAGGAGACAGTTGCCCAAGAACGAGACAAAGTATCTGAAAGCCCGCGGCCGCAACGCCAAGTACGATCAGCTCTGAGGAGATGAAAACAGAAAATGAAAAACCAATACATCGGAGATATCGGCGACTACGGGAAATACGGCCTGCTCCGTTTTCTCGCTCAGCGCGGGCTCAGAATCGGTGTTAACTGGTATCTCACAGAAAATGACGATTCATCCGATGGGAAGTTCGTCGATTATTTGAACAAAGAAGAGCTGCGCTCCGCTGATCCAACGTTGTTTGATTTTTTGAGGAGTATTGCGTTTTAGGAAGACAAGACAGTACAGATGATTGAGTCAGCAGACATGATCCCCAACGCAAAGTATTACCATGCTCTGATGGATTTTCATGGAAATGAGCCGTTTGCCCGCGAATGGGGGCGTCGCGGATGGTTCATGAATTCACAGCTCTTTTTGGATGAAATGGATCTGATTTTTGCCGATCCAGATAACGGAATCAGTTTTCAGAAAAACGCTCGGCAGAAGGAGAGTGAGAAATTCATTCTGCCGGAGGAGATCGTGGAATACTATGGCAGAGGAAAGGA
>Ga0256405_10002868_pt1 | contig 37513 bp, 61 predicted proteins | sample RumenRJG_02DNA_FD_189096 | JGI IMG/M metagenome (GOLD analysis project Ga0256405, IMG submission 189096) | Bovine rumen microbial communities from Lethbridge, Alberta, Canada - RJG_02 | ecosystem: Host-associated > Mammals > Digestive system > Stomach > Rumen | place: Canada: Alberta...
GACAGTGGAATAAGTTAACAACTGAAAGATGTAAACAATTCTGTAATGAATGGTGCTGCCCTTGTAATGATGGCTCAACCGGTTGCTATGCTAATGACTTCTATGAAATGCTTTGTGATAATTCTACCCTTGCCTATGTTCATAGGGGCGAAGAAGATCTGTTTGATAAATTACAGGAAGAGAGTTATAAACGAATGGTTGAGAGCTATGATGACCCTGAGATATATGAAAGATTTTGTGAGAAGTTTGTAAAAGAATTGGGAGAAAGAAATGAATAATGAAAAGATCACCTATGAGCAGGTAATGGAGTACTGCAAAGCACGTAATTATGCATTAGTTAATGAAGAGTTCTTACATATTGTTCTTGGTGATAAGCCTATGGAATTATTTGGGTTACCATTAGAAGTTGTAATGAGAGTTGTAGAGATATATAAGTATAAGGGAGTTGTACCAACTACTGAGTATACAGAAGGCTTTGAAGATGGGATGAATTATATGAAAGCCTATTATGAAAAGGTTATGGACGAACTAATAAAAAACATTACGAGGTAAGAAAATGAGATTAATAGATGCAGATATGTTGAAGGATGATGGTGCAAACTATGTATATGAACGTTCGTTAACACATGACATTGTTGAAACAGAATATAGATTTGTTGACAGGTTGCAGATAGATGCAGCACCTACAATAGAAGCTATTCCGATTGATTGGCTAAGAATGTGGTTTACAAAAAAGGCTTCTCTTATTGGAATAACATTAATGAGCGAAATTGAATCGGATTGGGAGAAAGAAAATGGCAAAGACAGTGAATGACTTGTTAAAAGAATTTGAAGAACTCTGCCGATATGTAAGAGAGATACATGGCGACGATACCGTATGCGGTTATTGCGAATATGATGCAGGGTTTATTGGTGAGGAACCTGTCGAATGTCCGGGATTTGAAAGCAACGAGTGCTTTGTGCTTAAAAAATCATTTCGTAAAGAGTATGAAATTAGGAAGAATTAGGAAGAATTAGGAGAAAGAAAATGAGGCTGATTGATGTAGATAAACTTGAAAATGATATTGTTGAAAATATAACTGTTAAAGCTGTATCGAGAATGTTAGCAATTATACAAGGACAGCCAACAGTAAAAGCTATCCCTATTGAGTGGCTTGATAAGTGGTTGGAAAAATGGGCACCGGATTTGCCGGTAATTGAACTGTTGGAAGATTGGGAGGAAGAAAATGAGTAAATCGGTTTTAACTATTGATACTCCGAGTAGTTGTGAAAATTGTCCACTGTGCGTACTATTTGATAAGTTCCGTTGTACTGCTGCAAATAGAAGATGGTGTGGAGATGAGGCAGGTTATTTCTCAATTAAGATTAAGCCTTCTTGGTGTCCACTGAGAAAAATAGAAGACGGGGAGAAAGAAAATGGAATATCCTAATTATGAATTTTATGTAGTTTGTCAAAAAATGAATAGACCTGTTGACGGAGATTACATTGAAAGATTTAATATTTTTCAGAATTGTCTTGTTTCAGAAGAAACTTTTAAAGCATGTAAAAAGCATTTAAGAAATAAAAAGAAGTTTACTTTTGAAGAACTTCAGGAAGAGATTAAAGGCATTATTCGTTGGCAGGAATGGTCACGCTATGAATATGAGTGTTCAGCTGGTCCAGCTTTTCCACGTAGTTTAGATGAATTAAAGAAAATTGACTGTTATTGGCAGGCAAATCCTAATATTAAATTGATTACAGAGATGTGTCTTAAAATAACAAAAGAGTTTTTAAGGAGAAGAAAAAATGAATCTGATTGACGGTGAAAAACTATGGGATGAGCTGATAGCCCAGGGTGTCATGAGCAAGGAAGATGCCATGAAAATTATCAGCAGACAGCAAACTATTGATGCCATACCAGTTGACTTTGCCAGAGATTTGTTGGAAGCCTGTGAAGATGAAGGCTACCGGCACTACAGAGCTGGCATCAGGCAGCTAATAAAAGAGTGGCATAAAGAAAACAGATGAGAGGATCATAACTATGGAAAAACCTTTTATTTCAGTACAAGAAGATAATTGGGCTGCTAACGAGGAACATGCGTTCAGCGACATTTATTGTGTGCGTTTCTTCAAAGATGATAAGAAGGTGAGTTACAGCCTTTGTGATTACAGAACGGAAGAACAGCTGCTAAACTGGCTGCGTGAGTTTCGTAAGAAGTATGGTGATTAGTTATGCCGTTATTTCGCTATACCAGAACTAAAGTGTATAAATGGACTAGGGCAGAAATCACCGAAGCTCTGTTCATGCTGCAAGAAGAAAATGATGAGTTAAAAACCAAGATCAAGTACCTTGAAAAGGTAATTGAGTATGAGAGGACACTTAAAAAGTGGAGGCCATATAATGATGAATAACTACCTACCCACAGACCTGGAAGGCATGGGTGTTACATTAAGATATGAACCAGAACCGACAGACAGAGAGATAGTAGCAACCTACAGTGGCTCTATCTGGGTTGATGAAAAGAAGAAAATACTTAATGAGAACACCTTTGCCAGGATGTTCTGTGAGATCAACAAATGTGTATTTTACAATGGTGTATTTTACACCAAAGACGGCAGAGAAACAGATGACAGTATGGAAAGAGCCATCTGGCGTTCTCTGGAAACTGCTGATATTGCCACTAATGTGGCTGCTAAAGTAAAGAAGCTGAAAGATGCTATCAGGTTGGCTGCCATACCCACTCATGAACATCCGTTTAGAATAGACCCTAACCTTATTCCTTTCCAAAACGGTGTATTCAACATTACAACAATGGAGTTCTACCAGGGTATGACAACCACCTACCCATACCGCCTGCCAGTGAGCCTTAACACAGGCTTTGGTGACATGCCGTACTTCAACAAGTGGCTTAATGACCTCTTTGAGCCAGATGACATACTGACAATACAAGAGTTCCTGGGCTACTGCCTAGTGCCAAATACCAAAGCCCAAAAGTCATTATTCTTGGTAGGCGATGGCGGTGCCGGTAAATCAGTATTAGGTGTGATCCTTGAAGGTATGCTAGGCGAAGCCATGCTATCTACATCTAATACTCAAGATTTCCTAAACGATAAGTTCAAGCTGCCAGAGTTAGAAAACAAGTTAGTTCTCTATGATGATGACCTGGACTCTAAAGCATTAGAGGGTACTGGCTTTTACAAGAAGCTCATAACTAACAATGTGAAACTTACTGTTGACCGTAAGTATGGCCAGCCGTTCAGCTTCACACCGCAAGTCAAGCTGGTATGCTGCTGTAACGAAATGCTGACCTCTACCTATGACCAGACAGATGGGTTCTACCGCAGACTACTGCCTATCAGAATTAAGCCTAAAGCGCCTGATTTTAAGCCAGACCTACTGTTTTATGACAAGATCAGAGCCGAAATACCTACTATCACCCAATGGGCATTACTAGGGCTATTCAAGCTCAAGGCTAATAATTGGGAGTTATCAGAGAGCAATCGTACAAAGGCATACTTGGGTGCTAGAAAAGACTTATCAAACTACTACCCACTGTTTATGGAGTCATGCTTTGATTTCAATTACCCAGAGGGCAAGGTGCTTATAAACGAGTTAGAGGAGTTGCATAATGCCTGGTGTAGAGATAATGCTTTCACTGCTACCAGCTTCACCAGACTAAAGAAGTGGCTATTGGATAACGCAGAAAAGTACAACATCACCTACAGCAGAGCCATTAAAAAAGGTGGCAAAACTACCACCGGCTACACCGGCTTTAAGATTAAAGACACCTGGCTACTCCCTGATGACTCCATCAGATTGCACTAATTCAGGGTTGCTCAAAGGTTGCTCAAGGTTGCTAATTGCCCATTTTGGCTGCCATTTCAGCAACCTCCAGCAACCCGAAAAACGAAAAATAGTTTACCGAGTGAACCAAAAGGTTGCTCTGGTTGCTCAAAAAAATCGTTCAGCAACCTTTCAGCAACCTCAAAAAACCCCCTTGTTAAGCCACTTTTTTGATAAAAGTTGCTGAAGTTGCTCATTTTTCCTAAAACCTTTATCGTGAGTAAAATTGATAAAAAAGGGGGAAAATAAAAATAAAGAGAAATAGAGAGGTTGTGTTTCAGCAACCTTACATAAAAAGGAGGTATTATATGCCTAGAGCTAAATCTTTACCCACTACCATTGATCCCTATAAAGTTGTCCCAAAGGAAGATAAACGCTATCAGCTGGACTTGCAGCCTGGCGATAATTCAAAGGCCATTGGCGTGATTATGCAGTTCAATAATTTGCCGGTAGTTGACCTTAAAAACCCAGAGCAGGTAAGGGATAGGATAACTCAATTCTTCAATATGTGCTTTGATAATGACTTCAAACCGACAGTTGCAAGTTATGCTGCGAGCCTTGGGTATGATAGAAAATCTCTGTGGGCTATTATGAATAAAGCAGAGATAGGTGGGTGGCAAAACCTACCGACTTTAACGATAGACTACATAAAAAGAGGCTACTCATCACTAGAACAACTTTGGGAATACTATATGCAAAATGGCAAGATCAACCCAGTATCAGGTATATTTCTTGCCAAGAATAACTTTGGTTATGTTGATAAGACAGAACACGTGATAGAGCCTAAAGCGACTCTGGATGAAAGCGACTTGGAAGCCAAGTACCTGGCGACTAGCGACTTTGGCGATAGCGACTTTGACTAGCTGCGACTTTGCGACTTTTCGCGACTTTGCGACTTTTCGCGACTTTCCGCGACTTTCGCGACTTTCCGCGACTTTCGCGACTTTCAAAAAACCCAGCGACTTTGCGACTTTGTGCGACTTTGGCGCTATACACCCACTATGCCTGGTCAACCAGGGGGTTGGAGTAGCTATCAAGCCGTAGGCTTGGAGTAACTCTCAACCTGCCTGATCTGGCGCTTTCAGATCATCACAACAAAAGCCGGCTGCTGCCGGTTTTTATAGTTCATAATAGCGGCCGCCTATAACCTGGAGGAGGTTTTCGCCGTTCTTTATTTGCTCATTTAATGCGGCTATGTGCTGCGCATAGTCTAGCAGCATTTCAGGGTATGCAATAGCATCATCAATGTTTTTCAAGAGTTCATCACTCCAGGCGTTTAACTCTTTGCGCAATTCTTCCAGGCGTTCCAGAAGCTGGCGGCGTGTTTCTTCTTTTGTCATCTTGTTTCTTTTCCTTCCTTTTAAGGGCTTGTAACCTTCAGGCGTTTCGCCTGGCTACATTACCGGCAGCCCCTGGCCGCCGTTACTCTGTATTTATTCAGTAATGCTATAATATGCCAGATAACGCCCCAGCTCATTATAATTACAATTATAATATGTAGCCTCATCACATAATTTATTAAAATATTCAGGCGTGCCGGCTTCGTCGCTCCAGCTGTTATATTTTCGTGAGATTTCAGCGCCCACGCTCCAGGGGCTGGCCGGTGATGCCTTGCAAGGGCAAATATAAACGGGTGCGCCGCTTATATATAATTTACGTGCGGCAGCCTTTGAAACGCGGTTATAAGTTTTTGATCCTCTAGTAATTGAATATTTTTTCATCTTTTCCCTCCTGGCTATTTTTAAGCCTCTACAGCGCTGTTTTTTCCGGCGCTTGTATGATCTTATAAGTAAATACTTATAGGATCATATAAAGGCCGGAAAGCCTTTATATTTGTTTAACCAGTGATGCGGCCGTCTTTTGTTATTTCAAAATAGTGTATAACGTTGTGGCTATCTGGTTTCAGGTTGTATACTCTGAATAAATCGTTACGCGGCAATTTTACAATTGCGCGAAAATCTGAATAAAAATAATTGTTTTCTCTAAAGCTGCCGCAGGTTTTTAGCTGTCTTTTGATCCTGGCGACGTCTGCCGGCGTCGTGCCGCTGCTTGTTTCTAGCTTTTCAATATCTGGCTTAATAATAATATTGAAATACTTTTCAAAACACTTGAGCCCCTGGGCTGTTTCTATTTTTTCGGCAATATCACGCGCGCGGCGTTCAATTGCCTCCTCTGTTTCTTCTCTGGTTTCCTGTTCTTTTAAGGTTTCCCACTCTGCCGGCTTATTGATGCGGCTAACTTCTTCCAGGCGGTCATATTTTACGCCGGTTATATCTTCAACGGCCTTTAACATTTCGTCATCTGTATAGTAATAGTTTTCTTTTAGATACATACGGCCATGAAAGCCGCTGCAATCTTCATATATATGGATATTTTTATCACTTTCCCAATCTGCCATATAATAGCGGCTGCCATCTATCCACATTTTATTGGCTTGTTTCAATTCTCTTACAGGATGCGCCAGCGGCTTGCCGGTTCTTTTGTTTTCTGTCCTGTACTCATAAGCATCAAAGCCGCTAAAATCTAAAATTAAGCGTTCAGAATTGCGGCTAATAACTGCCACTCTTTTCCTGCATCCATGTGCTTCATAATTTAATGTGTTTGTCATCTTTTGTTTTTCCTTTCCTGGCCTTTGGCCTAATGTATAAATAGTTTTATACTATAGATATTATATAAAATGTTTTATACATTGTAAATAGTTTTATATCAATTTTTTTATACATTTTTTATTGTTCATTATATTTGTATATTTTAGACAATGCCGCGGCCTGATCTGGCCGCCGCTGGCTGGATCAGTTAGCCGCCTTTTGTTTCTGGCGTTGGTGATGGCTGTTTTTCTGTTTCTGGTCAGGATCACCCCGGCGGGGGAAGCCAGGCACTCATTTTGGCGCGGGTAAGTCGCTTAAATACCCGAAAAAATCAAAAAGATATAAAAAATACTTTACAACATATAAAATCTTTGATACAATTAGTTTGCAAACAGGAGGAAAGATAGATGTTAGGAAAGGATATTATTAGCAAGATTATCAAGGACAAGGGAATAAATCAGAGTGCTATGGCAAGGGCATTGGAAATCACAAGGCAGAACCTGTTTATCACGCTGAACACAGAAACGACAAAGGACACCACAGTTACAAAGCTGGTGGCGATGGCAAATTATCTTGATTACGATGTGATGTTAGTACCCAAGAGCATTAGCGATAAGACAAAGGGGTACATAGTGACCAGAGGTGAAGAATAATGAGAACAGTGGGGTACTGTAGAGTTAGCACCAAAGGGCAGTTAGAGGGAACATCATTAACAGACCAGGCTGATAAGATCAGAGAGCTGTACCCAAGCGCTGAAATCATTAGCGAACAGTACAGTGGGGCGAAGGTAAGACCGCTGTTCAGCAAGGCAGTAGATGAATTAGAACCTGGTGATATGTTGGTGGTAACAAAGCTAGACAGATTTTGCAGAAGCACCAAAGAGGGTTTGGAGTACATTGACAGATTATTAGCCAAAGATGTTAAGATACACATACTGAACATGGGGCTGATAGAAAACACGCCAATGGGAAGGCTGATAGTCACACAGCTACTGGCATTTGCAGAGTTTGAAAGAGCCATGATAACTGAACGTATGCAGGGTGGCAGACAGTTTAAGAGGGAAACCGATCCTGAATACAAAGATGGGCGCAAGAAGGTTTCAGTAGATGTTGAAAAAGCCCAGGCATTATTAGGCAAGGGCTTATCAGTAAGCGCCATGTGCAAAGAGCTAGGTATCAGCAGAGGCACTTGGTATAGTAGAGTTTAGGAGGTAAGACAATGATAAGATTAGGTTGGTTTGATATTAAAACGGCTTCAATAGTGTTTATGTTTTATCTGATGTTTTGGCTCATTAAAATGTTATTCAAGATATATGTATGGCCGATTAAAATGCTGTTCAAATTAGGCAAAAAGGTATTACAAAAGATATGTTAGCATTTTGAAATCCAATATAATTGTATTTAAGAGAGAAAAGGCACTTATTAGTGGTAATTGTGATATTAAGCTAGGAGGTGCTTTTTACTTTGAAAAGGGTATTACAAGAGATTATCAGAAGAATTAAGGCAGGGGTAAGTGACCCATATATGTTAGGTGATGCTGTGAGTGCATTGGCAGCCTTATATGGCCAAGACCTGAAAAGTGGCAGAGAAATGGCTAAAGAGCTGTGGAAAGTGCTGAATAAGGTAGATGTTAGCAGTTATGCCGGAAAGTATGCAGTGGTTCAAGCTAGGAAGCAGATACTGTTATTAGAAGCACCATATAGCTTTGATGCCTATATGAGATATACCGAGTGGGATCGTGATCCCAAAAAATGCTTTTATACCGTTAGAAGAAGGGCATTAAAAGATGTAGTAGAAGGGCTGCAAGAGCTGGCTGATGATAAACTTGATCTGTTGTGTGTTTCCTTGCCACCAGGAAGTGGAAAGACAACACTATCACTGTTCTACCTTACCTGGTTAGCTGGCAGACAGCCAGATAAGAGCATTTTAGGGGTATCTCACAGTGCTTCTATTGTCCAGGGTATGTATGGTGAAGTCATTAGGATGCTTGAAAAAGATGGTGAGTACCTATTTAACGATGTTTTCCCTAATAGTCCGTTGGTAAATACCAATGCCAAGTTGCTGATGGTGGATTTGGAAAAGGAAAAAAGGTTCAGTTCCATAGAGTTCACCTCAATTGGGGCTGGTAATTCAGGTAAATACAGAGCCATGCAGTTGTTGTATTGTGATGACCTTGTGCCAAGCATGGAAGTAGCGCTGAATAGGGAAGCATTGGACAAGTTATATCAAACACAGTATCTGGGTGACCTCTTACAGAGAAAAACCACTAACTGTAAAGAGCTTCATGTGGCTACCAGGTGGAGTGTGGCTGATGTTATAGGGCGATTAGAACAGGCAAATGAGGGCAATCCAAGAGCAAAGTTCATCAGAATACCGGCATTAAACGAAAATGATGAGAGCAATTTTGATTACGGACAGGGTTTTGATGGATTTACCACCGAGTTTTACAAAAATCAGCGTGAAATGCTAGATGAAGCAAGCTGGTTAGCCTTATATCAGAACGAACCAATTGAGAGAGAGGGCTTATTGTTTGATAATCAGGAGTTAAGGCGGTATTTTGACCTACCAGAAGTAGAGCCAGATGCCATAATAGCCGTTTGTGACACTAAAGACAGAGGTGTTGACTACTGTGTTATGCCAATAGCCTACCAATACGGCACAGATTACTACATTGAGGACATGATCTGTGATAATGGTAAGCCTGAAATCATAGAAGAACGCCTGGTGAACATACTGTATAAACATAAAGTCAAGCTCTGTAGGTTTGAGAGCAATAGTGCCGGTGGCAAGGTGGCAGAAAAGGTGAGAGATAACCTGAAAGCCAAAGGTGGGATCACCAGTATTAGCACCAAGTTCACAACGGCAAACAAGGAAACCAAAATTGTGGTGAATAGCCCATTTGTAAAAGAGCATTTCCTGTTCAAAGATGACAGCGTGGCAAGTAAGGAATACAAAACAGCCATGAATATGTTATGCAGCTACACTATGGCTGGGCGTAATAAACACGATGATGTGCCTGATGCCTTGAGTATGTTGGTTGATTTTACACAGAGTTTTGGCTTAAACAAGGTAGAAATTGTAAAAAGAATATTTTAATCTACTTGTATTATTGCTTTTTACGATATATTATAATAGTGGTTAGAGTAACTCTAATCTTTTCTCCCATATTTGTTGATTTATAGGTGTGCCTAGTGGCAATTAAGCAATTAGTTGTCATTAGGCATATTTTTTTGGAGGTAAGGCATGAGTGAGATTGTAATTGAACAAAACGAAAAGGTTATAGCACCGCCATTATTAGGCAGGTTGAATATATATTCCAACACACCTCTTGATGAGCAAAACATTATTGCTGAATTAAGCAAAGTGATGGCTAACCATATTGTCAATGTAACCGCCATTGAATACCTCTATTGGTACAGAAGGGGTTTACAGCCAATATTAGGCAAAATCAAAGATGTAAGGCCAGAGATCAACCACATAGTTGTTGAAAACCACGCAGATGAAATTGTAGGGTTCAAAAACGGCTATTTCCTTACACAGCCAGCCTTCTATATCAGCAGAAACAAAGATGAGGGCATCACAGACAAAGTAAAGCAGCTTAATGAGTATTTGTACCTATCTGGTAAAAACGAGGTTGATAACAAGGTTGTTGATTGGTTTCACACAGCCGGCACTGGCATCTTGTATGTAACACCGACAGATAGCGATGAAATCCCTGTTAAGGTATATGCTCTTGATCCTAGAAGCGCATTTGTAGTGTATGACCTCACTCCAGCTCATGAACCGCTATATGCCGTAAACATTGTTTTGGCAAATGACAAAGAGTGTATCTTTGATGTTTACACCAAAACAAAGAAATACACCGTAAAAGGTGGGTATCTTGGCAAGATGATAAGCAACGGCGAGCCATTTGAAGCCACACCAGTGAGCCTTGAGAGAGTAGAACCCAACCCATTAGGTTTCATACCAATGGTTGAGTATCACTACAATTCCGTAAATATGGGTGCATTTGAAAGTGTTATTCCACTGTTAGATGCTATCAACGAAACAATGAGCGACAGAATTGATGGCATAGATCAGTTCATACAGAGCCTGGCAATTGCAATTAACTGTGATTTTGAGGAAGGCGTAACCGCCAACACCATCAGACAGGCAGGTATGATAACCATTAAGTCCGTTGGTGATAACAAGGCTGATTTCAAGATACTGTCAGAACAGCTTGACCAGGGGCAAACCCAGGTGCTGGTTGACTATCTGTATCAGCAGGTTCTCACTATTTGCGGTATGCCTAGCACAACAAAGGGAGGTACAAGCACATCGGATACTGGTGCAGCTGTGTTGTATCGTGATGGTTGGTATCAGGCAGACACCTTTGCCAGGAACACCGAGGATTTATTTAAAGAGGCTAATAGAAGATTTGATGAAATCTTCATCAGCATACTTAACCGCAAGAAGGGTTTAGGAATAAAGTTAAGCGATTTTGAATTACAGTTTGTAAGAAACGAAACAGCTAACCTTCTGGTTAAGACACAGGGTGCATTGAACCTCAAGGAATTAGGTTTAAGCCCAGAAATCACATTAGCCAAGAGTGGCGTAAGTAATGATCCAGTAGCAGATGTTGCCAATAGTAGGCCTTATATAGAAAACGCCTGGAACATTAAGCCACAGGAGGTTGATGAGAATATCAATGAAGTCAGTGAGAGAACACTATAAAACCCAAGAAGCAGTGAGAGAACACTATAAAACCCAGGAGTACAGACAGTGAAAGTAAAAGTTGATGTAAAGGGCATACCCAATTTTGACAAATTAAGCCCAGAAGAAAAGATTAAGGCATTAACAGAGTATGAGGTAGAAGTACCTGATACAGATATGAGTGGGTATGTAACCAAAGAGGTATTTGACAAAAAGGCAAGTGAAGCAGCTTCCTTATCAAAGCAATTGAAATCAAAAATGACTGAGAGTGAAATAGCCGAAGCCGAGAGCAGACAGGCTCTTGATGACATGAAAGCAGAGCTGGAAAATCTTAAAAAAGAAAAAATGATCTCTGGCTATAAAGCTGAATACCTGGGGCTTGGTTATGATGATGAAAGCGCACAGATAAGTGCGGCAGCATTAGCCGAAGGCAATACCGCAAAGGTATTTGAATTACAGAAGGCTTTTATAGAAGATCAAAAGAAAAAGGCTAGTGCAAACGCCCTTAATCAGCAGCCAGGCTTAACAACAGGAAAGCCGGCAACAGGGGCAGATGCTACTAAAGCACAGGAAGCCCAGATCAGACAATGGTTTGGCGTTAAATAAAGACAAAGAGAGGAAATAGTAAAAATGGCAAACACAATTCAGTTAGTTACAAAGTTTGTACCTATCATGGATGAAGTCTATAAGAGAGAATCCGTTACATCCATTTTAGATACAGCCAATTCAAATATTCAGTGGATCGGCGCAAATGCAGTTAAAGTATTCAAGTTCGCTGCTGATGGTTTAGGAACATACAGCAGAGCAAATGGTTTCGTAACTGGCGATTTATCCGCTACATGGGAAACATTAACTCTGTCACAGGATAGAGGCCGTTCCTTCCATCTTGATGTAATGGATAATGAAGAAACATTAGGCATGACATTAGCAGGTTTAACATCAGAGTTCATTAGAGTAGAAGTTGCACCAGAAATTGATGCTTACAGATTTGCTAAATATGCTTCAGCAAGCAATATTCTGGCAGCCACCCCTGCTGATTTAGCCAACGTTAGCGATATTGTTGCCGCTATTGATGCAGCCGATACAGCTATGAGTGATGCAGAAGTACCACATGAGGGCAGAGTTCTGTTCGTAAGTGAAGCCGGTTATGCTGCACTCAAGGGAAAGATCACACGTTTCATTGAAAACGCAGAAGGCAATATCAATCGTGAGGTTGAAGTATTTGATGACATGAGAGTTATCAGAGTACCAAAGAACAGATTTAACACTGCAATCACTCTGTATGATGGTTCAACATCAGGACAGACAGCCGGTGGTTATATTGTTCCAGCTTCAACATCATACCCAATTAACTTCATGATTGTTCATCCATCAGCAGTAGTCCAGATCGTTAAGCACGTTGTACCGAGATTATTCTCACCACAGCAGAACCTGGATGCAGATGCTTGGAAATATGATTATCGTATTTACCACGATTGCTTTGTATTAGATAACAAGGTAAAGGGTATCTACTTACACAGAGCTGCTACAGCTAATAGCTAAAAATGGCAGAGATTAAAACAAAAGAGGGTATCTTTATAGGCTTAATAACCGAGGAAAACCGCAAGTTATTATTCCCAGAAGAACCCACAGAAAAGCCAGCCAAGAAAAAGGCTGGTAGGAAGCCTAAAAACTAAAGAAATGAGAGGTATTCAGTATGGCACAGTTAGATAACTTAAAATTGAGATTAGGTAATGAGTCACCAGAATTAAGTGATGACCTGCTTACTGAATACCTTTCAGAAGCAGAAGCCGAAATACTCAATAGGTTATATCCGTTTGGCGATGGAACAGAAACACTGCCACCAAAATACAACATGCTGCAAGTTGAAATAGCCGAGTTTCTAGCACTTAAAAGAGGTGCTGAATATGAAACAATCCATGATGAGAACGGTGTGAACCGTCACTATGGTGGTAATCATATTCCAGATAGCTTATTAAGGCAGATTACTCCATTTGTTAAGGTGGTGGGCTAAATGAGGTGTTTAGATAGGAACAAAAAGAGTTTCTATTATGCCACATACCAGGGCATGAGTAAGCTGACAGATGACAACGGCAATTTTACAGGGGAGTATGGCATAACCTACAGTGAGCCTATCCAAGTTTGGGGGAACATTAGCCCAGCCAGCGGTTCAGTTTACTCTAACCCATTTGGGCTGACAGAGGGCTATGACAAGATAATTGTTATGGCTGATCCTAATTTCCCAATTGCTGAAACAAGCGTGTTGTGGCTTGAAAAGGATATAACAGAGGCATTTGACTACACAGTAGTTAGAATTGCTAGAAGCCTAAATTCAGTTAGCATAGCCATTAAAAAGGTAGATGTAAAAAATGCCTAAAAGAATATCATTTGATGTTTGTAGCACAAGCGATATTCAAAGGGCATTAACTGAATTAAAGGCATATCAAGATTGGGTAGATAAAAAGACAAGACAAATAGCAGAGCAATTATCACTTATAGGAATACAAGAGGCCAGCATTAGATTTGCTACAGCACAATATGATGGCACAAATAATGTTCATGTAAGAACCGAGGAAAGCTCTAATGGTGACACTTATATCTACACGATAATAGCAGAAGGCGAAGCGGTGTGTTTCATTGAGTTTGGCGCTGGTGTGTACTACAATTCAGCGAATTACCCATTGGAAAAGCCAGAGGGTGTTGTAGGAATTGGCGAGTACGGAAATCACAAAGGGCAGCAAGAGTATTGGGGTTATTATGGCAATCCTGGCAGTAATGGCAGAGTAATAAACCGTAAGAACGGAAGCCAAGTTGTAATAACTCATGGCAACCCAGCAGCTATGCCAATGTATTACAGCAGTAGCGAAATGAAACAGAAAATATTATCAATAGCGAAAGAGGTGTTTGGTTCATGATTACACTAGAAAACCAGGTAGTAAATGCAATAGATGATGCGCTTGAAAATGAATATCCAAGTGCATTTGTTACCGCCGGATATATCAAATCAGCTTCACATTTTCCCTGCATACAAGTAGTTGAGATTGATAACCGAGTGTTTGAAAGAGCCACCTCGTTAAGCGAAATTGAGGTAATGGCAACGATAGTAATTGAAATCAATTTTTTCAGCAATAAAACCGCTGCTAAAAAAGAGGAGTGTAGGCAATTAGCCACTATTACTGATGAAGTAATGGAAGGGTTAGGCTTCATGAGAACAATGTTGAGCCAGACGCCTAATTACGAAGATGCGACAGTATATCGTATGACCGGCAGATGGCAGAAAATACAGGCGAGAGCCAATTAGGAGGAAATATGGCAAACGAAAGCACAACATATCAGAGCTACTTAATGAAAGGCACTGGTTCAGGCAGTTCTGTTACATACAGCAAGTTAGTGGACATTAAAGATTATCCGGACCTTGGTGGCGCACCAGAGAGAGTAGAAATCACCACATTAAGTGATGGCATGAGAAGATACCTCAAAGGTATTCAGGACACCGAGGACATTACATTTACTGCTAACTATGTTTTAGCTGATTACAATACAATCAAGGCTTTAACAGGACAGCAGAAGTTCGCAGTTTTCTTTGATGACGGAACAGCTACAACGCCTACTGGTTCATTAGGCAAGTTTGCGTTTGAGGGCGAAATTGATGTGTATGTAACTGGTGGTGGTGTAAACGATCCAAGAGAAATGCAGATCACAATTACACCTACTACTGAAATTGAAGTCGTCAGCTAGTAAAACGCAAAATAAGGAAAGTGAGTAAATATGGCAAACAAGATTAAGTTTAACTATCAGGACAAGGCATATACCCTGGAATATACCAGAGCATCAGCGGTGGCTATTGAAAAACAGGGTTTCTCTATTGAGGGGTTAAAGACAATGCCTAATATGATGATCCCTTTATTGGTCAATGGGGCTTTCCTTGTTCACCACAGAAGGGAAAACGAAGCTACTATCAATGCTATTTACAAGAACATCACAAACAAAGAGGAGTTCATCAGTAAGTTAGTTGAAATGTATGCCGAAACAACATCATCACTGTTAGAAGAACCTGATAGCAATAACGAGGGAAACATAAGCTGGGAGAATTGTTAGAGAGGACTGCTAATAGTTCTCCCACTATTTCATTAGAGGAACAGTTCAATACTGTATTTCCTTACTACTTATCTATTGGCATGACACCTGAACAGTTTTGGGATGGTGATGTTGACCTAGTAAAGTTCTACCGCAAGGCTTATGAGTACAAGAAACAAGAGTGGAACGTTCAGGCATATCTCAATGGTTTATACACCTATGAGGCAATATTGAGAGCTGCCCCTGTATTACACGCATTTGCCAAGCGAGGTACAAAGCCACTGCCGTACAGAGATAAGCCTATTGAATTAGCCACTACTAAAGAACAGGCTGATATGATTCAGGCGAGAAAAGGCAAAGAGCTACAAGATAAATTGCTTGAGCAGATGGCTAAAGTCAATGCCACGATAAGGAAGAAAAAGAAGAAACAAGAAGAAGGAGGCTAACTATGGCTGGTGGAAACATAGACAACCTATATATACAAATCAGTGCATCAGCAAAAGGCGCTTCCAATGCGTTAGATAAAGTGGCGGCCTCTTTAGAAAAAATAGCTGGTTTATCATCTAACTCTGGGTTAAAAGGGTTAGTAGATCAGTTGGATGCAGCCACGAAAAGCGCAAAAGGTTTATCTGGCGAATTAAATAAAATTGATGGCGTAAACGCTAAAATCACTACAGCTACCGGCAATACCAATAAATTAAATGGGGCTATGGGAAGTTTGTGGAAAACACTAAAAAAAGTGGCTTCCATATCAGCTGCAATAGCCTTATTCAAAAAGGGATATGGCCTATCAACAGATTTCTTTGAAACGGCTAACTACTTTAGAGTAGTAATGGGCGAATATACAGAAGATGCGTACAAGTATGCACAGACAGTTGGTGATGCGCTAGGCCTTGATGAAAGCCAGTGGATGCAGAACCAGGCTACATTTATGAGCTTGGCTACTACATTTGGTAATACGGCTGATAGTGCTTATCTTATGAGTAAGAACCTAACGCAGTTAGTGTATGACTTGTCATCATTGAAGAACGTTGATGCCACAACAGCCATGCAGAAGTTAAGATCAGCATTTGCCGGTGAAATTGAGCCGTTGCGAGATTGGGGTGTTGACTTGTCAAAAGCCAACCTACAGTTGGTAGCACTTGAGCATAACATTACAAAGCCATTTGACAAGATGACTCAGGCTGAAAAATCACAGTTACGTTATGTAACTATTATGAACCAGCTTGAGTACGCTATGGGCGATTTAACCAACACTTTGAGCAGCCCTGGTAACCAGTTAAGGTTATTGGAAATGGCTATTCAAAAGGCTGCAAGAGCCTTTGGCAATATCTTTATTCCAATTCTTAACAGAGTAATTCCAGTAGTAATTGCTTTGGCAAACGTTATCAGGTATCTCTTTGAACAGATTGCAGCGTTCTTTGGATTTGAGTACCCAGAAATGACTAATTGGGATAAGTATAGTGATAGCGTAGGTGGAGTTGCTGATAACCTTGATGATGCAGCAGGATCGGCAAAGAAGTTGAAAAGGCAGTTAGCCGGTTTTGATGAAATCAACAACCTCACTACTAATTCAGGGGGCAGTGGTTCATCAGATAGTGGCTACTTTGGTGGGCTTGACCTTCCAACCTATGAGTCATTAGGCAAATCGTTCTTGGGTGAAGCACTAGATCAAAAGATACAGAACCTTACCGAAAAACTGAAACCACTTGTTGATTTGCTCAAAGGGTTAGCACCAATAATCATTGGCGTAGTTACGGCATTTGCAACGTTTAAGACAATTTACGGTGTTATAACCTTTGTAAATAACCTAACATCTGGAATAAAGATATTATGGGCTGTTATGATAGCCAATCCAATAGCAGCAATAATATCATTGATTGCCGGTTTAGTGGCTTGGTTTATAACAGCATATAACACCAACGAAGATTTTAGAAATAGCGTAGATGAGTTTTTCACTGCTTTTAAGAACAGTATTTCAACAGCTTGGGAAAACATTAAAACGTTCTGGAATAACCTTGTAAATGGGGCAAAAACAACCTGGGAAGGCATCAAGAGTTTCTTTGCAAATATGCCTACATGGTTTGCTAATAAGTGGCAGACAATGAAGGAAAAAGTGGCAGAAAAATGGGCTGCTTTTAAGCAAGGCGCAGCCGATGCCTGGGCAGCTGTTAAGGACAAGTTCAAATCTATTCCTGATTGGTTCAAAGAAAAGTTTGCTACTGCTTGGGAAAGAGTTAAACAAGTATTCTCAACAGGCGGTGAAATATTCAAGAGTATCAAGGATGGCATTGGAAACGCATTTAAGACAGTATTAGAAAAATTGAGAGTGGGTTTCAATGATGCAATTAGAAAACCATTTGATTTCGTAAATACCGTTCTTAATAAGATTAAAGATATTAGTTTTCTGGGTATCACTCCATTTGCAAATCTGTGGAGGTATAACCCTATTACAGTACCGCAAATACCTGCTATGGCTTTAGGCGGTGTTGTAAATCAGCCTACCACCGCACTTATCGGTGAAAATGGTGCAGAGGCTGTAGTTCCATTAGAGAATAATACGCAGTGGATCGCAAAGGTGGCTAACGAAATAAACAACAATAGTGATGACTCACAGATAGTAATTATGCTAGGCAGAGTTATTGATGCAATTAACAACAAAGATTTTGAAGTAACCATTGGTGATAACGATATTTACAACGCAAATAAGCGTGAAACCAATAGGCAGCAGAGATTATTAGGGAGGGCATATTAACTATGGCAATTTGGCAAGTATATGAAAATAACGCTTGGGTTGATATGCCTGATCCCAGCGGTTTACAAATCAATACAGAAGATTTAGACGTTGACAGCTACAGAAGTGTTGTCAATGGCAATCTCATTAGAAACAAATTAGGCACATGGCTGACAGTAGGGTTTGAGTTCAATTTCCACTATGCAAGTGAAGTTGAAACACTCTTATCTCATGTAATAGACAAATGGCCGTTGAGAATTAAGGTTGATAGTCCAGCGTTAGCTACAGCCGGCAAAAGCGATCTCATAGGCTATGTAGGAAAAGCACAAATGGAAAGAGTATATACTCAAACTGGCTTTGGTTATACCGTTTCCTTTAATTTCATTGAGGGGCAGAAACAATGATAAGTATAGAGATAGAAACCGCAAATCATACAATAGAGCTTGATACAAGTTATATTACAAAGTTTACCCAGGAGGCTACTCTGTTTTCTGGTGAAACCTTTTATATCGGCTCTACAGTTTGTAGGGCATTTACTTTATCGGTTGATCGTAGAGCAATAGATGATCCTGAAATGGAGTCAGCGGTAATATATGATAACAACCAGCCTTATGCTGATTTAGTGGTAGATAGCATTGATGATAGCGACATAAAAGTATATACCCTCCACTTAACTGACCGTATGGTGAGGCTTAACGAACAAAGCAGTGCTTGGTTCACAAGTGGGAATACCATACAGCAGTTATTAAACGATATTGTTACGGAATATAACCTAATAGGCGTAGATACTATCCCAGATTATGGCTCAATGGCTATTACTTGGTATAACAATTGGACTGCCAGAGAGTTTGTATCGTGGGTAGCCGAGCTGCTGGGTGGCTATGCTTATATTAGTAGCGATGGATACTTAAAGTTTGCAAATTACAGTAATACCCCAGCATACACAGTAAACGTTGCTAATTGTGACAGTTTCAAGCTAGGGGATCAGATTACGATAGATAGAGTGGTATATGACACACCTAGCAAAACCGTTATATATCCAGAGAATTATAGCGGTACTGGCTGCACATTATACCTAAATACAAATAACGAATTGTTCACAGACAGTGGCAATATCACCATTGAGAGCCAGGTTGAATACATTTATAACAAAATCAATGGGTTTAGTTTCTACAACGTTAAGGTTGGGAAATGCCCCATAAATGATTATGGTAAAGCCGGTGATTGCATAGGGTTTGTATTAGATGGCAATACATATAATTCAATAGTGCAAGTGAATTGGAATTATAACACTATGTGGCTTGGTGGCTATGAGTTGCATTTAAGCAGCCCAGTTCAGGCCGAAACGCAGATACAGAGTCCTATTGTCAAGATGGGTTATACGATAAGCCAGAAGATAGATAGAGAAGTTGGCGAGGTAAGAACCGAAATCACAGGGGTTCAAGACTCATTAGAAGGGGAAATCAATAACGTTTCTTCTTCACTGACACAGACGGCATCAGCGTTAAGCTCTGAAATATCAAACGTCAGAACAGGCGTAAATGACAATAGCGAAGCAATTGAAGAAGTAAGAAGCTCCATTACGCAAACGGCTAATGATTTAACGCTACAGTTTGAGAGTTCGGTTGGCGCGGTTCAAGAGAACGTCGATGGGTTGCAAACTCAAGTCAACAACAATTCCAACGAGATAAATACATTAAAAACATCTGTAATTGTTGATAGTTCAGGTGTAACAGTTAAGAAAAGCAATAGCACAGTTAGGGGTGTTTTCGGTAACACAGAGCTTGACTTCATAGATAATTCTTCGGGTAGTGATGTTACACAGGCTTGGATAGGTAAAGACGGTTTGGGTGGCCGAGAAATAAACATTGGTGATCCAAACACCGCTTCAAGGCAGTGGCGTATCATTACAAGTTCTGATGGTTCTCATTTGAGATTTACAAGACATAGTTAGGAGGGTATATGGCAGCTGTAACAAAGTTAACTAAAAGTTGGAATGTAGGTGCTTCTTTTAATGGCGGATCGAGCAATTATACCTTCCGTATAGAAGTTATACAGGAAAACCAAGACACCGCCAATAACACTTCAACAGTAACTGTTAAAAAGTATGTTAAAGGCAATAGTGGAAATAGCTGGTATGGTACTGCTTGTACTGATGCGTTTAGTGGTGATATAAATGACTCTATTTCATATAACCCTGCAAGGCAAGGCTCTGATCCTAACTATTACGGCCCGATGAGAAATACAGAGGTGCTTTATCATACTAAAGAGTCTTATGTAGTTCAGCATAACTCTGATGGGTCAAGAACACTGTCAATTTCCACCACATTTACCAATGGTGGCAACAGTTATGCGCCAAAGACAAACTCAAAGAGCTTTGAAGTACCATTGGACACAATCCCTAGAGCTTCAACATTAACGCTAAATAAGAGTTCAGTAAATGTAAACACATCTAGTGGTAATGCTATCTCATATACAATCACACCAGCATCTAGTTCTTTTACCCATACTCTTATCTGGAGTTTAGGCGGTAGCAACACCACAATAAGCAACGCAATGAGTGGAAGTTTGACATACACACAGTTGCTGAATAAATTAACTACCTCATTAACAGGCCAATTATCGTTCACGCTTCAAACATATAGTGGAAGCACATTGATAGGCACAACAAGTGCAACGGCAAGCGTAACAATTGATAAGACAGTATTTAAGCCTTCAATTACGTTAGGCAATATTGCTGTAAACAGTAGCCCTATAAGTGGGTATCTGGTGGCTGGGTATTCAAGTGCAAAGTTTACCAGCACAGCTACAAAGCCAACGGGTGCAAGTAGTGTTACTACAACATTCAGTGCTACAAATGGCACATTAACTACTACAAGCACTACAAGTACAAGTGCGGTAACAGTAACCACAAATACCTTGCCTGGTTCAAGTACAAATTACACATTAAGTGTTAATGCGACAGCCAAGGATAGCAGAGGTGTTACGGCAAGTGGAAGTAAGACAGCCACAGTTTATGCCTATGTAAAACCTACAGTAAGCCTAACAGCCTACAGAGTAGCAAGCAGCACTAGCACTACCAGAGATGATAGTGGTTTATACGTCTATGTTACATTCAGTGGCACTTTAGGGGCTTCTGTAAATAACCAAAATAGCATACAAAGCACAACATGTACTTATACAGGATCAATTAGTGGAACAGCCACCAATGGGGCGCATTACTCATTAGCAGACAATCAAAGCGTAACGTTTACGGCAACGGTTGCAGATAAAGTAACATCTTCCACATTGTCAGTGACAGTATCGGCAGCTGTTTATCCATTAGATTTAGTTGATGACGGAAAAGGACATGTAGGCGTAGGATTAGGCGGTATTGCTGAAGCCGGTTTTAATACTAATTATCTATTGCAAAAAGGATATTCAGCACAATTCTATCAATGTACAATCGGAACAGGAACATCGACAACTACTTATATTAAACTGTGCCATATATCTATTAAAAGCCACATGCAAGGAAGATTTATTGCTTTCCGTATATTTGTAGGGCAAGGAAACAACGGAAATTCCAACCAAAATGCATATATTGACTTGCTATTACAAAGTGGCTGGACTGGTTCATTAGATGGCAGATTGGGCGGATATTGGATATTAGAACCAATGGGCACATCGTTTACAGAAAGTTCGTTTAATATTGTTGTAATAGCGACAAGTGGAAACCTAGAATACGATGTATGGATAAATCCAAAGAACACTTATTGTATGCCATCTTATGTTTATGCCTGTGATTCACCCAATGTAATAATTACGCATATTGGCAATGTTACACAAACCAGTGCACCAAGTGGTACGGCTTGCAATATTGATGGCAAAGTTGCTGGTAGCACAGCGGTTAATGCAATAAACGCAAGAAATCTAAATGGAGTAATAAATACGAACCCTGGCTCAACAACGTATTATTTCCCAATATTCAGCGTTGGAAAGACAGATGGTGTGGAGTATTCACCGAGAGGAAGCGACACGTTACAGTTTGGCATCGGAAACACTTGGGCAGAGTTGATGTTAGGAGCATCTGGGGGGAAACAAGGTTGGATTTTGCTATATGGCAATGCTACACAATATCACGTTGAACTTACAACACCAGACACTTTGACGGCTAATAGAAGAATATACTTCCCTAATATGGGTGGCGAGATGCTAGTACGTGGCAATAACTATGACACACTATGGACAGGTACACTGACAGGAACAAACAGCACAACAATTACAAATGGATGGAGTGGCGGTTGGAGTTATTACTGTATCGTTGGAAAACCTGGAAGCGATGGTGCTTTCTCGACAATTATGGTGCCTAAAGGTGCTATCACAACAAGCGATACTTTATGGCAGTTAGGAAGCGGAAGCACATACGCAAGTTTTAGGCTGAAATACAGTGGCAACAATTTAATTGTGACTAAAGTTCAAAGCGGAAGTATAACAGGCGTATATGGGATGAGGTAATAATATGATAGTTACATTAGATGAAAAAGGATATGTAGAAAGCTATGCCTTGATTGGTGGCCTAGAAGGTGGAATTGAGGTAGAAACACCTGGCAATTTAAGGTATTTTATCGAAATACCAAACGCCTATAAGGTGGCAGATGGCAAGGTGGTAAGAGATACCGCAAGAGTTAAGGAGCTGCAAAACGAAGCCTATCTTGAGTCCTTGCGCCAACAGAGAGAGAGCGAGTGCTTCTCTGTAATCAACCGAGGCCAGTTATGGTATAACGGCCTATCTACAGAGCAATATGCGGAATTAAATGATTGGTATCAAGCCTGGCTGATAGTAACAGATACACTAACAGTTCCAGACAAGCCGTCATGGCTATAGGAGGTAATTATGGCAAGAGAGAAAAAAATATTTGTACCAATTACTAAATGCCCTGAAAAAGGTGATAAGTGGTACACCAGAAAAAAAGATGGTGGAATATCATTAGCGCAGTGGTTAGGTAAGCCACAGGCTTGGAAAGGTTCTACATTAAATAACTGCGTAGGTTTTGCCTGGGGTGAATTTGCTTGGAGAGAAAACAACCCCGATTGCAGAGTAGGTTGCCATAAGGGTAATGATTTTCCTGGCAACGCTAAAGATTGGTTAACGTTCAGTAAAGAACAAGGCTATGAAACTGGCATGACACCAAAGCTGGGTGCAGTTGCCGTATGGGATCAAAAAGGTGGTTTAGGTCATGTAGCCATGTGTGAAAAAACCTATCCTACATCAGAGTGGGATAGCGGTGAGAGTGGCTACAACACCAGGCCGTCTTGGTTCTCAAGACACTACAATGCCAAGTCATACAGAAAAGGCTATAACTTCATTGGGTTTGTCTATCCAAAGTATGAGTATGTAGAAAAACTTGATCCAGAGCCGAAGCCACAGCCAAAGTTCAAGATTGGTGATGAAGTTATCATCAGCGGTGCGTTATACAGAACGGCTAACGCAGCCAAGGCTAGTGGCCATGTTAAAGATAAGAAAACCAAGATTGCATTGTATGCAGAGGGAACAATGCATCCGTATAACACTACAGGCTATCTTGGTTGGATGAACGAAGAAGATATTAAACTGGTCACACCAGCACCAAAGCCAGAGCCTACAGAGCTTGCCAAGGGCGATTATGTAATGATTACAAGCAATGGCAATAGCAGACCTGATGGCACAGGAAACGTATGCGGTGGAGTTGGTTGGAAGCGATATATTATGAGCATTAAAGCCGGTATGGCATACCCATATCAGGTGGGCGCAAATGGAAGAACCACAGGATATTATAAGGCATCAGCCTTAAAGAAAATATAGGTAGGATCACAATACTTTTTCAGCACTTATGCTGATTTTACGCCATTGATTATGTTGAGTTTGAGGAACACCCCAGGTTAGAAAACAAGACAAATCAATGGGCATAAAATGAGCGCTGATGAGTTTGTGTCTTATACATTACACAGTTATGTATGCAAAACAATGATTTCACGCTAACCCAGGAGCAAAGAGATCGTGCATACGCAGAGTACAAAGGGGAGAAATATGCTTCCAGACAAACGAATTATCAAAAGACAATTACCCCTCCCTCACACTAAAACATTATGGGGTTGGAAAGAACACCCCACTATCACAATATACCCCATAGGCGATTTGCATTTAGGCTCAATAGAAGCTAATGAAAAAGCCTGGTCAGAGTTCGTTGAGTATATCAAGAACGAGCCTGATGCTTATATAGTGATAGTTGGCGATATGCTAGACAATGCTACCAAAAACAGCGTTGCATCCCCCTTTGAGCAGAGATATAGGCCATTGGAAGCCAAGAACATACTGGCTGATTATCTTAAACCAATAGCCGATAAAATCTTGTGTGGTGTGAGAGGAAATCACGAAAACAGGAGTGTTAAAGATGTTGATGTTGACTCCTTGTATGACGTGTTCTGTAGGCTGAACATTGAGGACAGATACAGAGCCGGCACAGCTTTTCTGTCATTAAACATAGGCGAAAGAGCAGCCGGTAAACGAGGAACAAGGCCAATACAAAACTATAACATTGTGGTTACACATGGCACTGGTGGTGGCAAACAAACAGGATCAGGAATAAACAATCAGCATAGGTTTGGCAATTCTATAGATGGCTGTGATGTTCTGGTAACAGGACATACTCATAACCCATCTATTACTAAACCAGCTAAAACGGTATTTGACAGCAGATTTAACGAAATCAGAATAGAGCCGTTTGTATGTGTTCAGTGTGCTTCCTGGCTAGAATACTGTGGCTACCCACTACAGAAAATGCTGACACCACAAACACCCTGGAGTAATGATGTTCCACAGAAAATAGAGATCAGTGGAACAAGAGAATTAAAACTAATTAGGGCTACAATGTAGCCTAGAGAGGACAACAACATGAAATTATTTAAGTGGTCAGATAAGTTTTACGATTTTGTTAAGATACTTGCAATCCGTATTATCCCAGCAGCTGAAACATTTTGGGGGATTTTAGCTACTGTTTGGGAATTACCATACGGCACACAGATAGGGGCTTCAATTGGTGGTTTTGGTTTATTCCTGGCGTTATGTTTAGGCTTGAGTAATGCTGAATATCAGAAAACAAAGAGAGAGCTTTTAGAAGAAGGCGAATAAATATGCCTACAGAGTTCACCACACTGGTATCAATAGCATCTGGAGTTATGGCAATTGTGGCTCTGGTCAAGTTGATTAGCACACCGTTAGATAAAATCAAACAACATGATGAAGATATAAAGAAATTAAAGGAACAGAACATTAAGCAAGGTGAGTTTGAAAAAGTCATACTCAACAGCTTACAGGCTATTACTAACCACATGATAGACGGAAACGGAATTGACAAGCTGAAAGCCAGCAGAGATGAGTTATCACGTTCTATCAACGATATAGCCATGAAATGATTATTACGGTAGTTCTTTACTCCTTTCGGCTATCGTATAAAAAGGCACTGTATTAACCCCTACAGTGCTTTTGTTTTGGGTACGAATTAGGTACGAAAAAATTAAAAAATCATATTTAGATAGTGTAAAACAGAGTAACATAATAATTGATATATAATATAGGAACATAAAGCGTTGTAAAGCAAAATAAACGTAAACCCTAACCCTATCGGAGCACCATTGTGTTGAAAACCCCCTAAAACAGGGGGTTTTTTGATGATTTAAGCATTTTAGGTACGAATTAGGTACGAATAATTTTCTCTATATCATTGGCTATCTGTGATAAGTCCTTTTCGTAGAAATGCGAGTAAACAGTTAAGGTAATCTGTGGGTTCTCATGGCCTAGATACTTGCTCACTGATGTTATAGGTGCTTTGATCTCATTGATGAGAAATGATGCACAGCTATGCCTGAAATCATGTATGCGTATCTCTGGCAGCGTAGGATCAATGGCCTTGGCAAGAGTGTAATAGTGTTTCTTCCGCTTCTGCAATGTGTTGTTTGGTATAGCAAATATTCCTCCGAAGATATACCAATTGTCATTAAAACCATCTGCTCTCATATAGTATTCTTTCAGCTCCAGGAGTTCCTTGCAAAGTCCCTGGCTAATAGGCAATGTTCTGTTGCTAGAAAGCGTTTTGGGGCTTGTGGCAACCTTAACTTTGTCTGTTGTATTAACACTCTTTGTTATGCTCAACGTGCGTGTAGAAGCCTTAAAATCGTTCCAGGTAAGGGCGCATATTTCACCCTTGCGAAGGCCACAAAAGAACAGGGTATCAAACAAAGTTTTATACATTTTATCTTCAATTACAGAGGAAAATGTTTTGTACTGATCTAAAGTGTAAATAGAGAAGGTTTTAGGCTTTTTCTCTACATCTTTAATGTTAGGAAACTGAAACGGCACTAGGGTATTTACGTTGTGCATCTTGGCTGCATAGCGTGTTATTCTCTTGGCTGTTGCCAGTATATCATTGAGGTATTCCACACTGAACCCCAACGCCCTGACATCAGCAATAAACTTCTGATACTGTTGGGTTGTCAGCTTATCTACCCTTATGTTGCCTATCAAACTGACCACATGATTAGCCTTTGTTTCCAGGCTCTTGTATGATTTGGCTTTCATTTGTGGTTGCTCACTTGCTAACATTTCAATGGCTACATCTTTGAACGTTATGGCAGTGCCGGTAATGTATTCACCTATGTTAGCAAGGAAATGAGCTTCAGCCTTTTGGCACTCTCTCTTGGTGGCATACTTCTTTGATTTGTACTTGCGGTATTTGCCGTTAGTATCTGTGTAATTAGCCGTAAAATAATAACTTCTACCATCTTTGGTAGGGGTATTGCTCTTGTATATCGGCATCTTATTTCACCATACTTTTAATTAAGTTATAAACGATTTCCTGCTGCGTACTATCCAGTTTACGGTACAGTGCGATGATTTCGTTGATGTTAGAATTAGAAGGCTTATAAGAGAGGGATAAATCGGTGTCAAGAAGATCGTCTAGTTCAACACCGAACACTCTACAAACTTGCATGGTATCTCTTACGTTTGGGGTTCTAACACCTTGTTCCCAGGAAGCAATAGATGTTGACGCCTTATCTAATTTGTCAGCCATTTCCTTTTGAGTCAGCCCATTTGCTTTCCTAATGTATCTGATATTCTGTGCAAAGTATTTCATGGTATAACCCTCCTAGCAAATAAATTATAACATTATTTACACAATTTGTGCAATTTATTGTTGACACTACGCAATATGCGGAGTAGAATTAGGGTGTGCTTACAAAGAGAGAAACACTAGAAGGGAGTAAAGATGGAGTTTGCAACAAAGGAAATTGTAACCAGAAGGATCAAAGCTATTAGAACATTATATGGTTATACACAGACCGATATGGCTAAAAAGCTGGGTGTTTCAATAAGAACATACAATAGATATGAGAATAGCCCATTAGATGCGCCGGTAAAAGTATATAAGCGTATTGCTGAAATCTTGGGATGCAAGGCAAGTGATTTTTTTGTGGCTGAATAGTACGCACAATGCGTAGCGATTAGGAGGAAAGATTATGAAAAGAACCATATATGGTTATCTGATGATTTTAGGTTTTCTATTAGGGGCAGCCGATGCCGATAATATGCTGGTGTTCTTAATAACCAAAGCTCTGGCATTAGCAATTCTCTGGTTCTCTTACAAGAAGGGGTTTGCTCATGGAGATAACTTATAAATCACAGGCAGAGGTAATTGAAAAGCCTTATCTGTCTATCAGTGATGTTAGGCAGCTAGTGCCAATAGGTTATCACCAGGCAAGAAGGATCATAACGGAAATCAGGGCAGAACAAGAGAGAGAAAACAAACCAACGTTTAAGACAAAGTGCTTATTAGCACCCACAGGCGAGGTTCTAAAGAAGCTGGGCTTATCAGCCACAAACATAAGAAAACAAGCGAGGGAGTGCCTATGATTAACTGCAAATGCAAAGGTTGTAAAGAACGCACACCAGATTGTCATGGTTATTGTGACAAATATGCCGAGTTCCTGGCAGCCAACGAACAGTTGAAGAAGAAACGGAAACTGGATCAAATGCTGCGTGAGAGAGAGCCTTACACCAGGGGATCAATTATGGAAAAAAGGAACAGAAAAATATGAGAGAAAAGATTATCAGTATTGAAGGCAACATTTACTTGATTAAGCATTTCAAAAACGGATGCCTAAAGTTAGTGCCTTGTGAGAACGTATCTACTGCACCGGTTGATCTTGATATGTATTCTTCTGATGAGCTACTCCAAGCCTGGTTAGACAAGGAGGAAACGGTCACAGATGATGACCCAATAATACTATCATGAACAACAAATTAGAGGGAACAAGATACGAAAACAAAGTTGCTCAAATCCTGTATGACAATGGGTATTGGGTAACGCTACTGACCGCCTCAAGGTCAGGACAACCAGCAGACATAATTGCCATCAAAGATAAGGAAGTGGCTTTGTTGGATGCGAAGCTCTGTAAAAATGACGTCTTTGAAATGTATAGAATTGAGCCTAATCAAATAAGGGCGATGACAATGCTTGAGAAACGAAGCAATCACGCAATAGCAGCATTTGTGTTGGGTATGAGTACAGGCAATTATGTTGTTTCCTGGCAGGAAATGCAGAGGCTGATGGATGACAATGTGCGGAGTTTCAACAAGAAGTATTGTGAACAGTTCATTACTCTTGAGGAGTGGTGTAAATGAAATGCTACCTAGACAACATGATTACCATAGATCAGCCAACGAAAGAGGTTGAGAAATGGATAAAGCATAATCTTACCTTTGATAACCCTGAATATATGGCAAGGCAAAGGATGGGGTTAAGCACCTGGCGAATTACACCAGAGTTAAGGTTGTACGAGCAGAGAGGGTTCAAATACATTGTGCCGTATGGCTGCTTACGAAGCCTTGCACCAATGATTAAAGGGACAACAGAGCAATTATTCAAAAGCAACGGAATTGTTGACTATGGGGCTGAAATTGAGCTGTACGATTACCAGGCTAAAGCAGTAAAGAGTATGTACGAACAGTTCTATGGAATACTCCAAGCGCCAGCCGGAAGCGGTAAAACGCAGATAGGCATAGCGTTGATAAACAAGCTGGGTAAAAAGGCATTATGGCTGACTCACACTAAAGATTTGCTAACGCAGAGTTATGACCGAGCCAAGAGATACATACCAGAGGGTTTACTTGGAACGATAACAGAGGGAAAAGTAAACATCGGCTTGGGGATCACATTTGCCACAGTTCAAACAATGGTGAACCTTGATTTGCCACAGTACAAAAACGAGTGGGATGTGATTATCGTTGATGAGTGCCACCGAGTGAGTGCATCAGCAAGTTCTCTGACAATGTTTCAAAAGGTGCTGAATAACTTATCGGCAAAGCATAAGTATGGGTTATCAGCAACGGTACACAGAGCCGATGGCTTGATAGCTTGTACGTTTGCACTGCTGGGTAACATCATTTACACCATTGATGAAGAAGAAACCAAAGACAAGATAATGCGAGTTGGCATTAAGCCGACAGAAACAGGCATATCACTGCCAGACAGTGTGTTTGGGTTTGATGGCAAGATCATTTACGCAAAAATGCTCAATTACCTAGCTGAAAACACCAAGAGAAATGAGCAGATAGTGTTAGACATAGTAGCCGAAAAGGAACACAGTTGCCTGATATTGAGTGATAGGCTGGAACATCTGAAAGAGCTGATGAGTTTGCTTCCTGGCGATATGAAAGCCAAAGCGGTATTCATTAGCGGAAAGAGTAAGGCAAAGGAAAGAGATAAGGCTATGGAAGATATGAGGGCAGGGGATATGAAATATCTATTTGCCACATACAGCCTAGCAAAAGAGGGGTTGGATATTCCACGCCTTGACCGCTTATTCCTAGTAACGCCACAAAAAGATTATGCAGTAGTAACCCAAAGCATTGGCAGAATAGCCAGAGCATTTGAGGGAAAAGATGAGCCAATAGCTTATGACTATGTAGATGATGAGCCGTATCTGGTTAAGAGTTACAAGAAACGCTGCACCACCTACCGAAAGAACAAATGCTATTGGGTATAGGAGGAAAGATGGAAATTAAGATTGGAACAAAAGTTTATTCAGTTGCCACTGGCAAGATAGAACCACTTATGAAAGCCAGCCGAGAAGCCGTTAAATACGTTTCAAAAAGGCCGGGCTTCATAGGGCTTCATAACACAGATGATGGCAATTACACACTGTGGTTATTTGATACCGTAAACAATGCCATTGGTGCTAAAAACCTAATGAAGTACAGGGGCATTGAGTGTGGCAAGAACATCTGTGAGTTTGAGATCACTGCCGAGGACACTATAGAGTTCAGAGGTGTGGCAGCCGGTAAGGACAAGGGCAAAGGCTATGAAAGAGTTTCATAAAGAACAGAATTATGAATTATACCAGGGCAATATGCTAGATATGCTTGAAGTTATTAAACCAGAGAGCATAGACAGCATAATAACCGATCCACCTTATGGCTTGACCAGCATAGTAAAACGGTTTGGCGCTGAAAATGCTGCCCCAGCTCAATACGGAAAAGACGGTTCATTTGCCAGATTAACAAAAGGTTTCATGAATCAAGAGTGGGATGGTTCAGGCATAGAATACAACGTAAATGCTTGGCGAAAATGCTATGAGGTTTTGAAACCAGGCGGTTATCTATTAGCCTTTGGTGGAACAAGAACATTTCACAGAATAGCGTGTGCCATTGAAGATGCAGGCTTTGAAATTAGAGATACGATAATGTGGCTGTATGGCAGTGGCTTTCCCAAGTCAATGAATATTGGGTTGGCTATTGATAAGAAAAATGGCATTGAAAATAAAACTGGAGTCATTAAAAAAGGGGTAGGAAACAATAATACTAATTCTCAATCTATTTATGGTTTAGAGTTTGAAGAAAGAATAGCACAAAATGAGTGGGGTGGTTGGGGTACTGCATTAAAGCCGAGTTATGAGCCGATCATTGTGGCAAGGAAACCTTTTAGCGGAAGCCTTATTGATAATGTAATTAAATACGGAGTTGGCGGATTGAATATTGATGAGTGCAAAGTTGGGGTTGAAGAAAGAACGCAATTCAGTGGGCGTGCTGTATCACAGTCAACAGTTTACAACTCATTTAATCAAAACAATGCACATTACGAAACCGTTAGCGGGCGTTTCCCAGCAAACACGATCCTAACCTATGATGACACCGATTTTGAGGAAGTGTGCGGTGGTATGCCAGACACGACAAGCCAAAAAACCAATTCTCAATTATTAGATATTAGGGGTAACAATTACAACAATTCTCATAAAAACCTAGATGTTTCATACGAAAGAGGGTACGAAGATAGCGGTTCGGCTTCCAGATACTTCTACTGTGCAAAAGCCAGTAAAAAGGATCGTGATGAGGGGTTAGAGGAGTTTGATAAACATACAGTAAATGATGGCAGAAACACTCCTATTGACAATGCGTTTCAAAGAGGGGAAACCCAAAGAAAAAACATACACCCAACAGTTAAGCCATGTGAACTTATGCAGTATCTTATACGGCTAGTAACCCCTAATGGTGGAACAATACTTGATCCCTTCAACGGTTCAGGCAGCACTGGTAAAGCTGCTATGTATGAAAACCTGGAAAATAATAAAGGGTATAAATACATAGGCATTGACTTATCAAATGAATACCTTGAAATCTCAAGGGCAAGAATAGAATACGCAATTCATAAACCAGAGATATTAAAGAAGCAGATAGAAGAAGTAAGGGGGTACGAAGAATTATCACTATTCTAAAAAAATATGAAAATCACAATAGACACTAATGATGTTGCAAGATGGGGTTATTCAGTTCCTTATTATCTGGCTTATATCAAGAAGAAGAAGGGAATTGTAACCATTGAGCAGATGAGTAAAGACCTGGGGTATTCATACTTCTCTGTAAGATCAGAGTTAGACAGTATGGCTAAACGAGGACTAATAAAAAAGCATTACGAACATAGAGAAAAAGGAGGCAGAGCCAAGTTAGTAGGCGTAGAAATTATATGAACGTATATGAAAAATTAAACCTTGCAAGATATGAGTTCTTGCACAGTGGAATTAAGAAAACCGGCAAAAACATTAAACAGGCTTATATGTACTTTCAGTTAGCAGATATCATACCAGATGCCGAGGAAGTATTCAAAAAGTACAAGCTGCTCAAGGTAGATACAATAGGCGAAAATACCTTTGTTTCCACAGTAATTAACTGTGAGCAGCCAGAAGAAAAGATAGAGTTTGTAGTGCCGTTTGCGGTGGCTGATCCTATTATCTCTAACCGCACAGGCGGTGAGGTTACAAACGTAGTGCAGAGAATTGGCTCAAGCATTACCTACACACGCAGATATTCCTGGCAGTTAGTATTAGACATTGTTGAAGCCGATCTCATTGATGGTGATGGCACTGATGACAGACCAGTTGAAGTAAAGCCTGAACCAAAAGTTGAACCAAAAGTTGAACCAAAAGAAGCATTAGTTGAAGTTCTGACAAGTGCTGATGAACCAGCTAATGAGTTCCAGATTGGGGCATTAAAGAGAATACTCAAAGAGTGTACCGAAAAGGGTTTAAGTGATCTGGCAAAGCAGGTATTAACTGATACCAACAAGTTACAGAACCTGACTAAAAACACAGCCGAGATTTTGATTAGTCAGCTTAACGAAAAGCTGAAACCAAGCGAAAACACTATCAGCATAAGCGATGATATGCTGCCGTTCTAGGAGGAACAAATATGGAGTGGTTAGAGAACAATACTGTTAAGATTGATCCACCGAAGAACCCCAAGAAAATCACTGGCACTAGATTTGGCGCAGTGCTTGGGTACAACGTGTGGAAAAGTGAGTTTAATGCCTGGTGCGAAATGACCGGCACTTACAAAGAGCCATTTATTGATAATAAGTACACGATTGCTGGTAAGACCATTGAGCCTATCATTGATGAATACTTACGCAACAGCTATTACATGAAGAACCTATACAAGCCAGAGGACATTTATTCAGCTTCTAGCGAGGAAATGCTAAAAAGGGATTTCTTCCTTGACAATGAATTGTTTGGCGGTATGTGGGATGCGTTGCTGCTGAAAGATGACAAAACTGTTGATAGCGTAGTTGAAATCAAAACCAGCTCAAGGCCGGAAGATTGGAAAGATGACATACCGATATACTACTCACTCCAGGCCAGTTTATATGCTTGGCAGTTAGGGGTAGAAAACGTAATTATCGTGTGCAGCTTTCTCAAAGACAGTGAGTATGAGCATCCTGAACATTTCAAGCCTAATGCCAGAAATACCATTGTACGCAGTTTCAAGGTGCATCAGAAGTTTCCTAACTTTGACTTACTCATAGAAAAAGCAAAGCTATGGTACAAAGATCACATCTTAACTGGCGAGTCACCAGCGTACTTAAAAGAGGACAGTGACATTATCAAAGAGTTAAAGACAAAGTACATTGATCCCAACACTGACATTGAGGAATTGATGAAAGAGTGCGTTGATCTCATGGAACAGATAGAAAAGGTGGAAGCCGAGCTGAAACCTACCCAGAAGCGATTAAAGGCACTCCAGGACACGATTAAGGCTTATGCCGTAAAACAGTTCCAACCTAACGAAAACAACGTTGTAATGGCTCTAAATGGCTACACGTTTAACACAGGGTTATCAATGAAAACCGACATTGATAAAAAGAAGTTAGAAGCAGATGGCTTACTGGAAACCTACACTGTTTCCAAGCCAGTATATACATTAAGGGTAAGTAAGAATAAGGAGGAAAAGTAATTATGCCTAATGTTATTGAATTACAGGACACCGTATATCAGCCACTTGCAGAAGGCAAGTATCTGTTCACAGTTAAAGACATTGTTTATAAGGCTGATTTCAAGAGAATTGAAATGAAGTTGGAAACCGAAAACGGAAGATTATTATGGCAAAACTTCTTCCTGGAAACCAGCGATGGTAAGCCTAACGATATTCAGTTAGCACAGTTCAGCAGATTAGCAAAGGCAGCACTCAATGACAAAAATGCCAAAAGCATTGATCCTGAAAGCCTGGCAGGGAAATCATTTAAGGCCGAAGTCACACACACTGTAAGGCCAAAAAAAGACAACCCAGCCGAAACCGTAACCTTTGTAAATCTGAAAAATTATGAGCCGGCAGAGGAAAGCAAATCAAATATTAGCGATGATGATTTAGCAGCTTTCCTGGGATAGAGGAGTAACAATGCAGACAGGAAAAATGAACACAGTTAGATATTGCAGTGCATTTATCAGCCATTGTGCAAACTACTATTTTTCCAATGAGAACCTCCTGAACCAAGCACAATTGTCTGATGCTCAATTCAACAACTATCAGTGTGTTAAAGCTGCATTGGAACACTTTGAGGCCGATGAGATAGATATGTTGAGAAACGTATTTATCTCTGGCCTCCCTCTACCAGAGGCCATGAAAGTGTTAAACACCAAAGGCGAATATGGCTGGTTTATGGTTCGTAAGTTCATTAAGATGGCTGCTACTTACCGAGGCTTAATATGAAACTACCTGATGAGATAACATCATTACCCCAATGGGTTGTAAATAAAAGGGGCGGTAAGTTGCCGTTAAACCCTATATCATTACAAGCTGCTTCTGTGAGTGACTCAAGCACCTGGAGTACGTTCCAGAACGCATTTTCAGCCCTCCAGAGTGGCGTTGCTGATTACCTAGGGTTCGTGTTCAATAGCAACGGAATTGTCGGCATAGACATTGATAAAGGCTTTGAGGACAACGGCATTATGCCTACCCCAGAAACGATGGATATTATCAACCATCTACACAGCTACACTGAAAAGAGCAAGAGTGGCAGAGGGTTTCATATCCTGGTAAAAGGCAAGTTGCCATTTAACGGAAAGAATAATAGAAACGGTATAGAGATATACCAAGCTGGGCGGTACTTCATTACCACCGGCAAGCAGATGCTGTTTGACAAGATCATATTCAACCAAGAGGGCATTGACTATGTGCTGAATACCTACTTCAAAGATGATGTTTCAAATTACACAAAAGGTAATTTCAATTCTAGGTACTATCAGTTGGAGTGGACTTATGGTGCTGATGGAATCAGCCTTGAGCCGAAATACCCACCAATACCCAATGGGTGCAGAAACCAGAGCCTAACAAGCCTGGCAGGGCAATACCACTCACAAGGTTATGAATATGATGAGATTTATGACTTGCTGATGAAAGCTAATGAAATGGCTTGTAGCCCACCTTTAGATGAGAGAGAAATCAGAAGCATCATAAGATCAGTTAGCAGATATAAGAGAGGAATATAAATGAGTTACGTTTTAACTTTTATTGCCGGCGCTATGGCTGGCATACTAGCACTATCAATGTGCATTTGTGGGAGGACTAGATGAGTGAATTAGGAAAGCCAGTAAGAACCTGGCATGAAGTGTGGTACGCTGATACCACTTGCATTAGATACAACATTACTACTAACCGTTATGAAAACGGCCAGGAATATGATGTTGTGGATGCTATCAAAACAGTAGATACCATACCTATTGAGTTCATTAAAGCTGAAGCTGACAGATTTGATTACATAGGCGATAACGCCATACCGTCAATACAACAGGCTTATTTTAACAGAGCTAGTTATTTAAGGCAGCTGATAGAAACCTGGCAGAAACATGGGAATCACTTACAGGAGGCATGTATAAATGAGGCTAATTGACGCTGACGATTTAATTATTACTATTCTTACACACGATTTGTGTGATACAGAGCAAATAGACAAAGATATCCTTGAAGCACCAACAGTAGAAGCCATACCTATTGAGTTGATATATAAAATACGCAATTTGTATTTGAAAAACGATTGTATTATATCAGCTGGTGTGTGTAATGAAATACTTAATATGTGGAAGGCAGAAAATGAGCAGAATAAAGAGAATGCTTCTCAAACTGATTAAGAAAATTAAGCACGAAAGGTTCTGTAGCCTAATTGGGTATAGATGCCCAGATTGCATATATCACGAATGGGTATGGGAAGGTACAACCTTTAGAGGAAATAATTGTAGATATGGAAGGTAAAGAAAATGGAATTAGTTGATAAGAAAGTGGCAATTGAAGCCGTTGGATTGAATACTTGGGCTGGTTCAAGAATCAGTACATTGCCAACAGTTGAAGCAATACCGATTGAGTGGATAGACGGCTATATAAAGCGAAGAGCAAATGATGTAAATATCTATGCAGAAATCCTTTTTATAAGTGATATGGTTAAGGAATGGGAGAAAGAAAAATGAGATTAATTGATGCAGATAAGTTAGAGTTAAAACACTATATCCAAAGAGTAAATGATAAGGTAATCAGATATAATGGCACACAACCTGAATATGCGAATTATGACATATTAGCGCATGACATTGCCAACGCTCCAACAGTGAAAGCAATAACGATTGAATGGATAAAGAACTATGCAAGGCACAAAGCATCAAAAGGCTTCACCGAAATCGATTGCTATTGGCAATCTTGGGAAGATGATGTGCTTGAAATGGTTGCAGATTGGGAGAAAGAAAATGAGCATAAAGAAAGCGATTGAGTTAGTAGGCATATACTATGGCAAGGCTTTAACGCTTGAGTATGTTCATAAAAAAGTGGCATGGGCTTTATACCAAGTATGGAAGATTGCTGATAAGGAGAAAGAAAATGAAAAACAGACAGTGGAATAAGTTAACAACTGAAAGATGTAAACAATTCTGTAATGAATGGTGCTGCCCTTGTAATGATGGCTCAACCGGTTGCTATGCTAATGACTTCTATGAAATGCTTTGTGATAATTCTACTCTTGCCTATATTCATAGCGGTGAAGAAGATCTGTTTGATAGACTACAGGAAGAGAGCTACAATCGAATGGTTGAGAGTTATGATGATCCGGAGATTTATGAAAGATTCTGTGAGAAGTTTGTAAAAGAATTAAGTGAGTAGTTTACAACTACTCTTTTTTGTTATATAATTATATTGTAAATAAATTGGTGGTGAAAGAAAATGATTCTTAGATTTGAAAGGACTGGTTATGCTTGCCCTGAACAGTATAGTGTATATAATGATAACAATAATCAGATCGTAGCCTATGTTCGTCTCAGGCATGGCAATTTAACTGTTGAGTGTCCAGACTGTGGCGGTGATTTGGTTTACGAGCACAAGTTTGAAAATGAATATAAAGGGTGTTTTGATGATGACGAGGAACGGTATGAATATCTAGAAGAGATGTCTAAAGCTATTGTTGAGTATTACCAGAAGAAAGAAGCTACTCCTATTGAGTTGCTAAAGAGAGAATATGAAGCAAAAGATGCTATGCTTAGTGATGAAGAGTATGAGTTAAGATTGAAAAAATGGGGAGATTTTGTGAAAAAGTTGTTGAGGTACTAAAATGAAACTTGTAGACGTAGATAAGTTTATTGATGATTTTCCTATCCGCTTGAACCATTATGATGAGAAAAACGGTAGTAAAAAATTTGTTTTAGGTATTGAGTTAGTATTAGGTAGTTTAGAATGTACACCTACAGTAGAAGCGATCTCTATTGAACAGCTATTAAGTA
>Ga0256405_10002869_pt1 | contig 37502 bp, 28 predicted proteins | sample RumenRJG_02DNA_FD_189096 | JGI IMG/M metagenome (GOLD analysis project Ga0256405, IMG submission 189096) | Bovine rumen microbial communities from Lethbridge, Alberta, Canada - RJG_02 | ecosystem: Host-associated > Mammals > Digestive system > Stomach > Rumen | place: Canada: Alberta...
GATGTCTCGTTTATATTTGACTTCAATGTATCCGAGTTTGTTTAAGCGTAGTTTGTTATCTTCCCACCTTATTGAGGCTTTTATTCCGTTTTTAGTTTCATATTCGTTGTTTCTGAGTGTGATGGATCGTACTGGATTTTTTTTAAGGGACTTGAATTTAGGGCGTCCGGTTCTCCCATCGTAGTATCCTTCGTATGCTTTTATTAAACGGTCGGTGGATGCTTGTATGCAGGTGGATTCTGCTTTTTTCAAGAATGGTTTTTGTTTTTTTAGATTTTTAACGATTTTTTGTGTGTAAGTGCGGTTGATTTTACATGTTTTACCTATTCCAAATTCTTTGACTAGGTTTTCACGGTAAATGCTGTATTCTAATGTTTTGTTGAATACATAACCGCTTGCACGTAAATTGAAATTTAATTCCCCTTCTAAATCCTCATCAGGGACAAACTCAATTTTATCGGTCAAAATAAACGTTTTATCAACCATAATTGCTCCCCACAATTTATTCTTTTTTTAGACAAAGATCTCATTAATTTTTTTGATTAATCAAAAAAATGTTTTCTTTTCTTATAACAACTTATATACATTTATAATAAATAGAGTTTATCTGAGAGCATTTGGAAAGTAATATGGCATATTTTTTTATTTTGCAAAAAAATTCTAAATTCAACATACTCTTAAAAGTGCAATTCATCTCCCGGCTTAAAGAAGCCGGAGAATTCTTGCACAATAATGTTAAATTAAAGATTTTTTGCTCTCTAATAGAGGTTTACTTGAAAGTAACTCTCTTATATAATTGTATTATCATATACAATATATAAACATGTGTGTAAATATTTTATGAATATTTACCTTATGCCGTAATCTTATTTTGAAGTCTTTTCAAGAGTTAATATCTGCATATAATTCTTGTTGAAGTCATTTTGAAAAATTGTGGTCATTGAAACATAATATATAAAGTTTTTGATTTGTATTTTTTAAAAATAAGAATTTATGCATCTTTTCTCTACAAAGATATGGAAACTATATTTTTCCACCACATTTGATCGTGTAATGGTCTCTCAAATAGGCAGTCAATTTATTTTTTTCAAAATTTTAATTAATAAACCCGAAATGACGTTGCAACATAAGTAAGTAGGTGTGATGGGACTCGAACCCACGAAGCACTAAGCAATAGGCCCTGAACCTATCTCATTTGACCACTCTGACACACACCTATGAAAAACTAGATATTAATTTAGTTTGTAATTCCAGATTAAAATACTTTATTGAAATTATTTTTAGCGGTTAATTAAAAAATCATTAAAATGAGCTTTTACCTCTATATATTAAAAATAGTGAATTCAATCGATTCACTTATTGTGGTATTTCTTGATTTTCGATACGGTTTAGTTTGAAATCTTAGGTTTCCTTTGAAAAAGCGTATCTTTTTTGAAATACTTTTAATCATGATTGAAAAACAAAAAAGTGATCAAGAGAGTTTTTCAATCAACAAAAATTTCACCATGCTCTAAATCAGAAATGCTATTGGAATAATGTTGAAAATTATTATCATTTTATATTTGATTTGATTCTAAAAAAAGTCAATTAATGTCTTATTGTAGAGAATAATCTCTACAATCCCCACATAGACATTAATAAATTCATTTTGCATCTCACAGAGGTTTTACTTAAATGTAAATCTCTAATTAATGTATTGTTTAATTAATTATATAAAGTTAACGAATATAAGCAAGTAATTAAATAGTAGCTGCCTTGGGGGAAATAGCCTCGTGAAAACGGGAGTTTTCAAAGACCTTCATTGGCTTGTTTTAATTTAATTACCTTTTGTGAGGTGAAATGTGAGCTATTATCTTCTATCTTTCAATATGATCATTAATGTCATAATGTTAAAACAATATGTTCCTATGATGAAGATAATTAATTCCACTGTTTTCACCTCCGGTTGATGCAGGAAAGAACAACAAAACAGTAATGTGGGTGTAACTGTCTGGTTAGTAAATAAAACATGTATGATAATAATTTTCATGATTATCTACCTCCTTCCAAATGAATTTTTATTTGAGGCCATTTCAAGAGTTAATATATGTATTTAACAGTATTTAATGGTTGTTGAAGTCATTTTGAAAAATTGTAGTCATTTAAACATAATATATAAAGTTTTTGATTTGTATTTTTTAAAAATAAGGATTTTAACGTATCTTTGTGCGAGAAAGATGCGTAAGAAAAACATTCCAAGGTCTGGATTTTTCTTCATCCGGGGTAAACATTATTTGCGGTGATAAGGTTGACTAATCATCTATTTTATTCTGTTGATGATGGTGGTTGGAGTAAAGTTGGTCATCATTCGCTGTTGATTTTTTCAACAACTCTTGCCACGGATTCCTTGGCCAACTTGGCAGCGTATTTTTTAAAATACTCATCGTCGGGCACATAAATGTTGTCTATGTCTTTTGACTTGAATATCATAAGATTCATCCCCTTACTATTAAATTATAAAATTTATCCTATATAACAATTAGGTTTTCTCATTGATTTGAGGATTCAAATCATGCTTAAAATAATCTTTTTTCTTTTTTCAAATAAAACCGTCACTTTTTGAAATAATGGCAACATCAATATCCTCCTCACACTTTCCAAATTATTTGAAACTTTTCTTTTTAAGGAAGTGGCATGGATTAATGATTCAGCATATTTCCTAATTCATTTATCATGGTTTTCACATGTAAAACAAATGTCACTAAACTCAAACTATTTAGAAAATAATGCTTTAATGATTAATTTTTTTAAAAACTTCCTGATATAATTCGTCATCAATCTTATCTTTATGCTTAGATAAAATTTGGTTTACTGGTTCTTGACATATGAAAGCACCATATATCTGATTATTTGAAAGAGAAGCATTACAAATCATTTCCAATTGTTTTTCATTCAAATTTTCTGCATTATGATTAATGTAAACTAACAAATCTCTTGCTCCATTAAATGATTTAACAGTGAACAATTCTTTAATTTTTAAATTTAAAGAATCATTTTGATATTGATTAATACTATCAATTAATGATGAATCAAATTTTTCATCAATTTTTCTTGCAATTTCAGTTAAATAATTAGCTTCATAGGTAAATCCTGCGTGAAAACTACTTAAAAACCCATAAGGTATTGTACCATCATTTGAAACAACAAACAACATTGATTTTTCAAATTTATATTTCATAAATGCCATACCCATTTCTTGATCACACCAATCAGAGCTCTTAGATTCTTTACTTAAAAGATAAATAAAAATATCGGCATCAAGAATATTTTGATAAATCTTGTTTTTATACTCGTCAGAAATTTCCATGTTAGTTTTTGATAAAAAACAGTCCACTCCACATGTTTTAAAAAATTTTTGAATTTTTTCAGCTTCTTCGCCATCTTTATTAGAAAAACTAATAAACATTTTTAAATTATTTTTATCCGTATTGTTTTTAAAATCAATTCTTTTTTTAACTTCAAATAACTCAGAATATTCATTAAGATATTCTTCTAAAATCGGAAGGTCATATCTATTTGAAATATAGGTTATAACAGTTTTAAATAATGATAAGTCTTTTTTTAAAAGATTTCTAACAATAACATCTACTTCATATCTATTAAAATATCCATTATCATAATGGCCGACAATTCCATCTAATTTATAAATTTCATAAAGTGCTTCCCAGTCTATACTGATTTCCAGATTCCACAAATCGTCATCATCTAAAACACTAGAAACTTTGCCTGATAATCTTGTAATATCTTTTGAAGACATTTAATCACCTAATTAACATATTAAATATTAGGATAATCTCATAAATAATCATTACTTTTTTGACAAGCTATGAGAGTAATGTATGAACTCTCTTTAAAGTGTATTTTAATCAAAAATTTATAACCGTAGAATTAATGAATTTATAAACAGATAGGGGTTAATTTTATTTTTATTTAATGATCCAAATACTTATAAAAAGGTTTTAAAATGCAAGTCTCATGGTTTCTGTAATCACGGGTACTTGTTAAATATAATTGCTTTTTACTTCTGGAAACTGCAACATTTAATAAGTTCAAACTATCTTTGTTTAACTCGCCAGTTCTTTTATAACAATTTCTTTGACAATATTTATAAAATGGGATGGAACCGCTGTTTAAACCACATACAAAACTCACATCAAACTGCATTCCTTTAGAACCATGTATTGTTGATAAAAATACTTTATCTTTTAAGAAATTATTGTTTTTAAAAAAATTGTCGTAGTTTAATATCATGTGATTTGTAAAATTTGAAAGTCTATTTTCCATCTCCAGATTCGGATATTGTCTGTCAATCTTTTTTGATTCCTTTAATATCACATCTTTAAAATACTCATGTATCATTAAATTAGATGTAATCATGTCGTGCAAGTTTGAATATTCGCCTAAATCATTTTTGCCCAAATTTGTTAATTCTGTAATCTGCTCATCCCACTCGTCCTTATAATCATTGATAAATATAAAATTTTCAAAGTTTAATTGATTCATCATACCTATTATTTGCTTCAAACTTTTTTTTGTGCGTGCTAAGATGCATATATTCTCATATTTGACTCCCTCATTTTTTAAATCATCTATTTGATTAATTATAAATTCATATTCCTCAAGCTCTTCATTAAAAATCAAATATTTCGGAAGATTTTCATTTATTGTTAATTCTGAATCATCTTCCATATTTCCATCAATATAATTGCTGATGGATTTGGAAAGCTGTTCAATAGCCTTGTTTTCAAAACGATGGCACTCTGTAAGTTTTGCCTCTCGACAATTAAAATTTTTGATAGCCCGTTCGTGATTTTTATAATCAGCGCCTTGAAATCCATAAATTGACTGTTTTGGATCAGTAAATATGAAAACGTTCTTTTTATTATTTTCACTGCCATTAACCATTAAATCCAAAATTTTAAACTGCAATGAATTGGTGTCTTGAAATTCATCAACCAAAATGATTTTAAAGGGGGACCTGTAATATTCTAAAATGGAATCATGATTTTTAAATAATTCATTTGTATAAATCAATAATCCGTCATAATCCATCATATTATTTTCAATTAAAAGATCATAATAATATTTTAAAATCCTTAAAAATTGCTCATTATCATTTTTTTCACATTTCAAAACATACTTTAATTTCCATGCATTAAATTCATCGTTGTCGTAATGCAAGCCAAAGTGTTCAAAGGCATGTGCTAATCGAGGATTGTAGTTATTATTGTATGTATACATTTTAAAATTTCTGTTCAATCCAATGTAATTTCCATAAGCATTAAGAACATCGAAGCAAAACCCATGAAATGTGGTAACATGAAATAAGTCTTTAGAAAATTTCATTTCATCTGAAATTTTCTTTTTCATTTCATTTGCAGCTGCTTTGGAAAATGTTAATGCTAAAATTTTATGGGGGTGCTTGATGTAGCCTTGATTTATTAAAAAACTAATTCTTTTAGCCATTATGGTGGTTTTACCGGCACCAGGAGGTGCTGAAATTATTTTGGAAGTGTTAAAATCAGAAAAAACCACTTCTTTTTGCTCATCATTTAATTTAATATTCTCCATAATTTTCCTCAGTTAATTTAATCGCATTTTCGAAGGCTTCCTTGAATATGGGAGGTATTTCGGAAGGTTCTAACTCTTCTGCTAAAATTCTTGAAAATAGGATGTTCTTTTTTTGTGTCATATAATTCATAACTAATCGTTTATAATTTGAATTTTCTTTGTATTCCTCTAATAATTCTTCTGAACTTTCATCAAGATTATCAAATCCCTCAAACTCAGGAATTATTTCTTTAATTTCCCGTATGCGATTTCTTGAAAGTGAAGGATAACTCAAATCCAATGCCTTAAAAATCTTGTAATGGGGAGCATTTTTATATAATTCCAATTCAAAGGCACCATTTTTTGTAGAGTCTTCACCTAAAAATGAAATATGGGGGAGATGTCCATATGTTTCTTTTTTATCAGCATCAATAATAATATATGTATGAATTTTAAATTCTTTTAATATATTTAGAAAAAGTTTTAATCTGTCCGCTCCCTCTATGTTTAATAATGTAATGCCATATTGGTCTAAATTATATCTTAATTTACTTGCTAAAATAGGAAATGCTCCAAATTCACTGTCACCTTCACATAATATGGTTCCTTTACTAAAAAACACATCTGAATAATTTAATAAACTGTTAATGACATTATTTATTTTTTTTATATTGTTGAAACTACATTCATCATCTGAATAAACTTCATGACAAATTTTCTGAATATAGTTTTCTTCCAACTTAACTGAAATAATATTTTCTTCATTTTTCCGTATAATGTTTAATTCAGGAATCTTTAAATTTGAAACAATATACGGTGAATGTGTAGATATGAAAAATTGGATAAATATATTTCTTTTTTCAAATAATTCCCTAAATTCTTTTAGAGATTTGATGAAGTTTCTCTGCATATGTGGATGCAAATGAGTTTCAGGCTCTTCTATCATAACAATAAAATTACACCTGTCTACTTCATTACTATTTTTAATCTTAATCAATTTGGATAAATTAATAAGAAGGTCAATGAAATTTTGATATCCGTCGCCCTGTTTTAATATAGAATTTCCACTTATGTCCATTGAAATATTTTTTAATAATTCAATATCTTCAGTAGGCATCATGTCAAATTTCAACTCATCATTATTCAGGAAGGTTGAAAAAAATCTATTAATATTGTCTTCGATTTCAGTTAAATTGTAATTTTCTTTATGATTTTCGTTAAATTCTAACAAATCATTATTGATCTTGATTTTTTTAGAGTATATGTCATTGCATTTCAGTAGTTTATCGCAAATTTCGGAAACGGGGTCTGAGTCTTCTTTAATTTTTTTCAATTTGTTTAAGGGGGTATCTGATAACATTTCATTGTTCTGCAATAACCTCTCAATTTCATCCAAATTAAACTCATAATTCATTTCTTTTAAGTTTCTAAACTCCTTGATTATTTCTTGTTTTAGTAAATCCAATGACATGGCTTGGTAGGGAGCGAATAATCTTAATAATTCAAAAATCCCTTTTGAATCCATATTTTTACTATAGTTTCTGTGTGCTGAAATATAAAGGCTGCTTAATGTTTTTCTAAAAGCTTTAGTGACTGGTTTAACTTCCTGTTCAGTTTCATCGAGATCTTTTCGAATAAAATTGACTGAAATATCTGCATTGCCAATTGTGCTTCTCCAAGTTCCTATAGTTTTTATGGTAATATCCTCGTCTTTAGGATTTAAAAGTCCTTCAAAATCAAAAAATGTTGCTTTATCTTCTTCAGAAAGGTTATTAAAACTCAATTCAATAACGATGGGCTTTTCAAGAACTTTAAAATCATCTTCTTTGAAGTAAACATTTTTGCTCAGGACTTTATTAATGGCAGTTAGGATATTGGTTTTTCCAATATTGTTTTCTCCAATTAGGACATTGAAGTCTGAAAAATTGATATTGGTGTGGTCAATGTTTCTGAAATTTTCTATATATGCTTTATATAATAACATTTTTGCCTCCTTTGGATTTAATATTTAATATTAGATTTGTTTTAAAGGGGTATTTAAATTTCAAGAGAGCGTGTGATTAGTAATCGTGATATAATCATGTCGATAAAGCGAACTAACTCGTATTTAATATTATTGTAAAATATTTTTTATTTCATCTAATTAGTTTTCACGTTTCTTTTGAGTAGTGTAATGTTGTTATTAAATTTAAAATTCAACTTGATTAAATTAAACGTTCCATGTTATATGATATTTTAGTTGACTCTACCTTCAAGCATTGTCATGTCTTTTAACATCTAAATGTAGTCTTCCATGTAACTGACCAAATCATCCTTGAACTCATTATCGTCCAATGCGAATTCTATTGAAGTCTTAAGCCATTCAAGCCTGTTTCCAATATCATAGGTTTTGCCTTCAAATGCGACTCCATAAATTGAATCCAGTTTTTGAAGGGCATCAGTCAGCTGGATTTCACCGCCAACTCCAGGTTCTGTCTCATCAATCTTGTCGAAAATATCCGGTGTCAGCACATAACGTCCCATTATTGCAAGGTTTGATGGTGCCTTATCTATTGGTGGTTTTTCAACCAGGGGCACTGATCTTGTAGATGTTTTTTTCAGCTTCGCTTCCTTTAATGATTCCATATCTTTCAACTTTTTCTGGTGGAACCTCTTCAAGTGAGATTGCTGAAGTGTTGTATTTGTTGTAAACGTCAATCAGCTGTTTGGTACATGGTGTTGGGCCTTTAGTGATCGAATCTCCTAAAAGAACGGCGAAGGGTTCTTCTCCAATATGTCTTTCACCGCACTTGATTGCAGCGCCCAGGCCGTTTTTGTCCTTTTGTCTGATGTAGCATATTTCTGCAAGGGCAGTGATTTTCTGATTTTTTACTGGATTGTTGGCTTGTTGTAGACAGGTAAAATTTCCTTTGGTTGGGCTTTGGTTGCAGGTAGGGATCTGGTTTCAAACCTGCTGGGTGGATAATTACTGTAGTGTACTTTGAAATTTTTGTTGATTTTTTTTCCATATATCATATTCTTTTAAAAATTTCTTAATTTCAAATAAATCCTTTAATTCATCGTAATTTTCATCAATCTTCATTTTGATTTTTTCCATATTTGTATAATACGAGATATTTCTAATTTCAGATTCAATGAAGTTATTCATGCCAGGATACATAAAATAACTTAAAAAAGTTATTACTCCCTTATCGGTGGAAAATAATATATTTATTATTTCATTAACGTCATTTTCTAGTTCCAAATCTTTTCCAAGTTCTAATACTTCAAGTAAATTAGTTTCAATATACTCAAACTCTTTTAAAATCATTTGATGGTATTTATTTTTTATAATTGATTTTAATTGATTTATTTGGATTTCTGTTAAAATTATTTCATTTTGCATATTTGGGATAAAATTATGCTTTTCAATATGAATTAATAATTCAAAAAGGAAATTTAAGTGATTCATCAGTTTATATTCTATCTTTAATATATTAAACCTATGATTTGAATTAATTTTAATAATCAGGAGTAAACATATTTTTTTTAATAGGTATCTATTTTTATTAAAAATATCTGCTGTTAATGTGTTATGCATTGAAAAAATTAATTTTAAGAAGAATTCAGGTTCTCTAATATTATCTGTTCTGTTTTTTATACTTTCAAAAAATAATTCTAATTTATTATTTTCATTAAGACTTTTTAATTGTTCTATTGTTTCAAATTCCTTTTTAGAATTTATCAAGTTAATTATTATTGTGATTTCTTCTTCAGTAATCTTTTTTATATTTGGATTTAATTTAAAATAAGCATTAAAATGGTTGGGATGGCAAATTGATAAATTTGAATCATAAGTATCTGAATAATCTGAATAATATTTAGTATTATAAATAAAACTCATTTTTGGGAATAATTTCTGCAGGAGGTATTTAATATTTTTGTCATCTTTAACAATATTTTCAAAAGCATGCTGTTCTGTTTTAATTAATTCAGTATTGGAATCATATTCATTTTTAGAAATAACATATTTCACAAGTAATGTTTCATTATATTTAATTTTTTCATATATTTCTGGTCTAAAAAGTTGAATAGAGGTTATTGCAATGAAATCTATAAAATTCACTTCATTTTTTATCAATTCAATATTGAATTCTAATACATTAATAAATCGTTTGATGTCTCTCATGTTTTTAAAAAACTTTAAGATTCCATAATGTTTTTTTGTTTCATAATCAAATTCATCTAAAATATCATCTAATCTGTCTCCATCTAGTTCAATTTCATGTTTTTCAGAAAGTTCGATTAGATTAGTTTTTAATATAATTTCTAATTCGTTTTCGGTTATTACAGGAACATCTAGGGAGATATTTATAATTTTTTCAAGATATTTTTTACCATTTACATATTTGCTATCTAATGATTTTGCCACTATTTTTTTGTCAAAAGAAATAATATAAATTATATTATAAAAATCAGCCATTATTTTTACTAATCTGAACATTTCCTGAATCTCTTCAGATGTCACTCTATCGAGATCATCAATAATGCAAACAATCTTATAATCTAAAAGTTTGGTGTTAATTTTATCTTTAAGTTTTTCTAAAGATTTTTCTTCTGAATCAAATTTTGTATTCTCTTTTAATATTTTGCCGAGTGTTTTAAATTTAGTTGAAATGATGGTGGGTAGAATAGATTTTGCTAAATTAGATTTATTTATCTTAAACCAATATTCTTTTATATTGTCTCCTAAATCATAATCTCGTTTACTGTAAAACTGTTTGATGAGTTCATTAAAAAATTGTTCTATTAGCTGATTGTATGATGAATAAATCCATGGGTTAAATTTCATTATTTTAATATTGCTTTTATCAAGATAATTTTCAGTTAAATTTAGTATTGATGTTTTACCAGATCCCCATTCTCCCATTAAACCAATTGTGATGCTTTCATGATTGTATTCAAAATAATTTTCAATATTTGCTGCTAAATATTTAGAAAAATTACTTATATTCAATAGGTCTTTATCTATTGAATTAATCGGATTTTCTGTTTTAAATGTGAAATTATTATCTTGGGGATTTGGTGAAGTCATAATTTGAGTTTTATTATTAAATTAATATATAACTTTCCTATGGTATTTTAAGTTAAATTAAACAATTATTATATATTTTTGTTATTTAATTTCTACCTAAAATCTCTTTAATGACATACATGTCATCATTGTCAAATACTCTTAACAGGTAAATGACTGCAAAGTAGATTATTATTCCGACTGGTAGTGCCACCCACATGTTTAAGTGTAGGAAGTATAGGGCTATTCCTAAAATTGCAGATCCTGTGAGGATTTTTCCTAAATCGAAGTATAATTTTTTGTTAGGTCTATGGCCTAGTTTATAGATTATGTAACATTGTATTATGACAATCAGAACATCACTTAAAACGGTGGTCATTGCTGCTCCATTATATGAAAATAGAGGTATCATAAAGAAGTTTAAAATAATGTTGAAAACTGCAGCTATTGCATATATTTTTGTTACATTCATTTCTTCATGTGATGCGTTTAGCAAGGAGGTAGTAGCACCACTAACAAATAATAAGCACACTGTCCAAATTAAGATACACAACACGGATGATGCTGCATCATATTTATGGCCGTAAATTAAATGTATTATGTCATTTGAATAAAATACTGTTGCAGTGGCAATAGGAATGATCACGAGCATTAAATATTTAATTGATTTTTCAAAGCTTATTAAAAGTCGTGTCTCATCGTCATTGAAAAATTTACTCATTACTGGAAAAATTACTGCAGTATAAACTGAGTAAAATAATGTTAAAACTGAGATTAGTTTATATGTTGCATTATAAATCCCAGAAGCATAAGCTCCAATCATATTGGTGAGCATAACAATATCTATAGAGTAATATATGACGTATAATAAACTAATAATTGCAAAAGGTAGTGATAAACGTGTAATTTCTTTACAAAATGGTAAATCTAGCTCAAATTTGGGTTTTGTAACATTTTTTTCAAGAGCATAATAGGCATAACCAAATGCAATAGCATTTGCTAATATATAAGAAATTGCAATTCCCATTATGTCAAAATCACAAAATATTGTAATTAAAATGAATATTAATAAAATAACATGTAATAAAGTATTTTCGATTCCTTGGTATTTTCCTTCTTCAAATGCTTGAAATGACCCGTTTAATAAATATGTTAATGTTTTTAAAATCATTTCAATACTGAATAGTAATGTTACTGTAAATGTGAGTTCATCTGTTTTCATTAATATTAGAATAATTAATGTTAATATTATTGTGCCTATACTAAAAATGCATTTCAAAGGTATTGCATTACCTAAATATTTTGGTGCAGAATCATAATCTGTTGAAATATGCCGAACAATATGTGTATTTAGCCCTAAATCAGTAGTAACCATTAAAATTGAAGTTAATGAAGTTGCGAATCCAAAAATACCATATTTTGTAACTCCAAGATATCTGGCCATTAATATTGTCCAGATAAAAGCACAAATGCTGGCAACTATTTGTGAAATAAATAACCAACTCATATTTTTGAATATTGTTTGCACTTGACTCATAAAACTCACTTTTTAAATTTATATATTATCTATTGCATTAGTATGTTAAATATTTAAGTAAAAAATGACATATTTATAGTTAATAATCATATTTAATTTATTAATTAATTGGAGTAAATTCATGTTAGATAATAAAGTTATTTTAATCACTGGAGGAACAGGTTCTTTTGGAAAAAAATTCACAAAAAGGGTTTTAGAACAGTTCAATCCTAAAAAAATTATTATATACTCTAGGGATGAGTATAAACAATATTTAATGCAAAGACAATTTCTGGAATATAAAAAAGTAATGAGATATTTTTTAGGGGATGTCAGAGATAAAGAAAGATTTGCCAGGGCATGTGATGGTGTAGATATTATTGTTCATGCAGCTGCACTAAAACAAGTTCCTGCAGCGGAATACAATCCGTTGGAAGCTATTAAAACAAATATTGATGGTGCAAAAAACATTGTTGATGTTGCAATTGATAAAAATGTTGAAAAAGTGGTAGCTTTATCAACTGATAAAGCAGTAGATCCTGTTAATTTATATGGTGCCACTAAAATGGTTTCAGATAAATTATTCATTGCAGCAAATGCTTATGTTGGTGCAAAAAATACTCATTTTTCAGTAGTGCGTTATGGAAATGTTAGTGGAAGCAGAGGTTCTGTAATTCCATTCTTCAAGACATTAATTGATGAAGGGGCAACTAAACTACCGATTACTGACATGAGGATGACAAGATTTTGGATTACCCTTGATGAAGCAGTCGACCTTGTAATAAAAGCAATTGATGAAGCAAGAGGTGGTGAATTATTCATACATAAATGTCCATCATTTAAGGTGACTGACCTTGCAAAGGCAATGCTTCCAGATTGTGAACTTGAAGATGTTGGAATAAGGCCTGGTGAAAAACTCCATGAAGTCATGATTACTGAAGAAGATTCAAGGTCTGCTTATGAATATGACAATTATTATGTCATTTATCCATCTTTAGAATGGTGGGACAATTTATGCATTGAAGGTGGAAAAAAAGTTGAAGATAGATTCCGCTATGCATCAGACAACAATTCAGAATGGTTGACTGTTGAAGAGATTCGTGAAGCTTTAAAACATATTGATATAGTTTATTAAGGTGATATTATTTCTAAATTTTTACCTTATGGAAAACAAACAATTGATGATGAGGATATTGAAGAGGTTGTAAAGACTTTAAAGTCTGATTTCATAACTCAAGGACCTAAAATTGAAGAGTTTGAAAAGGCTTTGGCAAAATATTGTGGTGCTAAATATGCTGTTGCATTTAATTCAGGAACTTCGGCCTTGCATGGAGCTTATTTTGCATTGGGTCTTAAAAAAGGGGATGAAATGATAACTTCTCCAAACACATTTGTGGCCAGTTCCAATGCGGGGTTATACCTGGGAACTAATGTTCGATTTGGAGATATTGAACTTGAAACTGGAAATATTGATATTTCTAAAATAGAAACAAGTGAAAATACTAAACTTATAACTCCTGTTCATTATTCTGGAAATCCTGTTGATTTAAAAGAACTGTCTGAAATTGATAATGTTAAAATTATTGAAGATGGTGCTCATGCATTAGGTGCAGAGTATGGTGGTAAAAAAATAGGTTCTTTAAAGTATTCTGAAATGGCAATGTTCAGTTTTCATCCGGTAAAACACATCACTACAGGTGAAGGTGGAATAATTGTCACTAATGATGAGGAATATTGTGAACGCTTACAATTATTCAGGTCACATGGAATAACCAAAAACAATCTTGTAAATGAATCTCATGGAGATTGGTACTATGAAATGCAGGAATTAGGATTCAACTACCGTATAACTGATATTCAATGTGCTCTAGGTTTATCACAACTTAAAAAATTAGATTCATTTGTCAAAGCAAGAAGAAGAATTGCAAGCATTTATAATGAAATATTTGAGGATAATCCTTATTTTGATGTAACAACAGAAAAAGAGGGTAGAAAATCCGCTTATCATTTATATCCAATTTTACTTAAAGATAAATTCATAAAATCTAAAAAGGAAATATTTGCTAAACTCCGGTCAAATGGATTGGGTGTGCAGGTGCATTATATTCCTGTTTATAAACAACCTTATTATCAAAAACTTGGATTTAAAATGGATTTATGCCCTGTTTGTGAAGAGTTCTATAAAAAAGAGTTAAGTATTCCAATGTATCCTACATTGTCCGATGATGATCTTGAATTTGTAAAATACACTCTTTATAATGTATTTAGTGAGTTTTAAAAATGAAAATTGGAGCGATTATTCAAGCAAGGACTTCTTCAACAAGATTTCCAAAAAAAGTTCTAAAACCACTTCCATATGGTGGTAACGTTTGTGTATTGCAACAGGATATTAGGAGAGTAAAACGGTCTAAATTATTGGATGAAGTAATAATAGCAACTACAATTAATTCTGAAGATGATGAAATTGTTGAAGTAGCTATTAAAGAAAACACTCCCTATTTTAGGGGTAGTTTGGATAATGTGTTGGAAAGATATTATAAAGCTGCAAACGAATTCAATTTAGATGTGGTTGTTAGAATTACTAGTGACTGTCCTTGTGTTGACTGGACCATAATTGATGATATTATTCAAGCACATTTGGATTCTAATGCTGATTATACCTCAAATAGTTTAAAAGAAACATTTCCAAGAGGTATTGATTGTGAAGTGTTCAATTTTGATGTTTTACGGGAAGCTTATGAAAATGCTAGTGAAAAATATGAAAGAGAACATGTAACTCCTTATATCTATAAAACAAATCCTCATAAATTTAAAATCAACAGTTTCACATCATCTGAAAATCTCTCGAGTATTAGAATAACTTTAGACACTCCACAGGATTATGCAGTATTATGTGTCATTTATGACAATTTATATGAAGCAAATAATTTTTTCACATTAAATGATATTTTGAAGTTATTTGATGAAAAACCTTGGATAAAATATATTAATGAAGATATAATACAAAAAAAGGTATTTAATTCATTATCTGAAGAATTGACTGAAGCTATTAACTTATGTGAACGTCAGGATTTAGATAAGGCAAAGGAATTTATTAAAAATCATTTCGGGGAATGAAATGCAAGTTAATATTTTAACTGAAGGTGGAAAATATTTCGGATATGGTCATGTAGCCAGATGCAGTTCTATTTTTCAGGCTTTTGAACATTATAATATTTCACCTAAGTTCATTGTTAATGGCGATGAATCAATCAATTCAATTCTTTCAGATATTGATGTGGAATTTAGGGATTGGTTAGATGATTCTTCTGTAATCGAAAATGCAGATATTGTTGTTGTTGATTCATATTATGCAGATTTGGATTTTTATGATAGGATTTCCAATAACATTCCATTGGTTGTTTACATTGATGATAATAACCGTTTAGAGTATCCAAAGGGAATTGTAGTTAATGGTACCTTAGATGTATCTAATATGAATTATTTTAAACGTGAAAATATTAATTATTTGACTGGAAATAAATTTATTCCATTGAGAAAGGATTTCTGGAATATTCCAAAATTAAAAATCAATGAATCAATCGAAAATATTTTAATTACAATGGGGGGAAATGATTTAAGAAATTTAACTCCAAAAATTTTAGAATTATTAAATGATAATTTTCAAGGGGTTAACAAAAAAGTTATAATTGCGGATAGCTTTGATAATGTTTCTGAAATTGAATCATTAAAAAATGACTCTGTTGAGTTAATTTATTCTCCGGATTCTAGTGAAGTCATAAATACGATGAGTTCTGTAGATTTGGCCATTTCTGCTAGTGGTCAAACATTATATGAGCTTGCTTGTATTGGAGTTCCAACAATTGCTATTGGAATAATTGATAATCAGAAAAATAATATTAAAAATTGGATAAATCAAGGATTTATTGAATATGCTGGGTGTTGGAATGATAATAATCTTTTAAATAATATTTTGGATAAAATCAATTATCTAAAAAATAAAAGCATTCGTTATGATAAACGGTTATTGGGTATACAAGCAGTTGATGGAAAAGGGTCTCTCAATATTGTTAGAAATATTTTAAAAGATTTTTACAATGAAAATTCAGTATTTAGGCCTATACAAAAAGAGGACTGTTTAAAAATATTTGAAATAGCTAATGATGACGAAGTGCGAAAGTCATCTTTCAATTCAGATAAAATTCCATTAGAAGACCATAAAAATTGGTTTAATAATATTTTAAAAGACGATTCAGTTAAATTCTATGTATTGGAATATGAAAATGATTTAATTGGTCAGTTAAGATTGGATTTTGATGAAAAATATCCAGTAATCAGTATTAGTTTACATAAAAAATATAGGGGTTTGGGATTATCTAAAATATTGTTGGCCAAAGGTTTGGAAGTAGTGGACGGTAAGGTTGTTGCCTATATTAAAAAAGAAAATATTCGTTCGATTTCATTTTTCAAATCAATGGGTTTTAAAAAAGAAGAAGAAGTTATAATTAAAGATTGTGATGCATTAAAATTTATTAAGGAGTAATATTATGAGTTTTAAAGTAGGTGAAAATGAGATTGGTGAAAACAGTTCCACATTTATCATAGCGGAACTTTCAGCTAATCATATGAACGATTTTGATATTGCAGTTAAAACTATTGAAGCGATGGCTGAAGCAGGTGCTGATGCAGTCAAGTTTCAAACCTTTACTCCGGATACAATAACTATCGATTGTGATAATGAATATTTTCAGATTAAACAGGGAACCGTATGGGATGGGCAAGTTCTTCATGAGTTGTACGAGGATGCATACATGCCATGGGATTGGCAACCTAAACTCAAAAAGATAGCGGAAGATTTGGGGTTAATCGTATTTTCTTCACCTTTCGATAAAACTTCAGTTGATTTTTTAGAAGATATGGATGTTCCAGCATATAAAATTGCATCTTTTGAAATAACTGACATTCCATTAATTGAATATGTTGCAAGTAAAGGCAAACCAATTATAATTTCAACAGGAATTGCGTCTCTGGAAGATATAGAACTTGCTGTTAAAACCTGTTTGGAGGTGGATAACGATAAAATTGCACTTTTAAAATGCACTTCGTCTTATCCTGCGCCATTAGAGGAAATAAATTTAAACACAATTCCGGACATTAAAGATAAATTCGGGATTGTTGTCGGATTATCTGATCATACATTGGGTGGTGAAGTTTCAACAGCAGCGGTTGCATTGGGCGCTAAAATTATAGAAAAACATTTTATTTTAGATAGAAATATGGGCGGTCCAGATTCTGACTTTTCGATGGAACCTAGTGAATTTAAACAAATGGTCGATTCGATAAGGAATGTCGAAAAAGCTTTAGGTACAGTTAGTTATGAATTATCTGATAAGGTGAAAGCAAACCGTGAATTTTCAAGATCGTTATTTGTTGTTGAAGATATGAAAAAAGGAGATATTATCACTGAAGATAATGTCCGCTCAATCAGGCCGGGTTTTGGATTACATCCTAAATATTTAAATAAAATCTTGGGGAAGAAAGTTAATAAAGATTTAGATAAAGGAATTCCATTTGATTTAAAATATATTGATTAGGTGTGATTATGGATATTAATATTGTTTATGAACATATTGAAAGGGAAATTTATAATGCATTTTTAATTAAATTTGAACTAGAAAAAAGAGGTTATACGGTATTATTAACTAGAACTGAAGAACCTAGATTGCCTTCATTTAATGCTCCAAAATTAATTATTATGCCTTGGTTATTTGGTGAACATAATCTTGTTGATTTAAGAGTCCGCTATTTAAGACGATTTAAAAAGATATTAAATTTACAATATGAACAGGTAATGTCTCAAATGTGGTTGGATGTAGGTTATCATATATCAAAGGATAAAGCTAGAAATGCATGCCAATTGTGTTGGGGGAATAAACGTAAGAAAATTTTAGAAGATGCAGGTATTTCAAAAGATAAATTAATGGTTATAGGAGATATTAGGCAAGATTATTCTAAACCTGCTTTTAAAGATTTTTTCAAGACAAAAACTCAATTAAGTGAGGAATTTGATATTCCTGAAGAGCATGAATGGTGTTTATTCATTTCGAGTTTTTCATTTGCAACCCCGTCTGAAAGTTCAAAAGAATATCTTAATGAAACAATTGGTGTTGAAAATTCTAAAAAATGGAATAACATTAGTATTAAATCTCAAAAATCAATATTAGAATGGATTGAACGATTTGTAAGTGAAAATCCTAATCAAGAATTTATTTATAGGCCTCATCCATCAGAATTAAAAGATACTAATTATTCCCATTTGAAAAAACTTGAGAGTAAATATTCAAATTTTCATTTTATTTTCAAATACTCAGTTCAAGATTGGATTTTAAGTTGTGATTATATAAATTCATGGATTTCAACATCAATTATTGAATGTTATGTATTAAAAAAAGTGTGCAATATCTTAAGACCTGTTAAAGTTGATGAATACTTTGATATTCCATTTTATATTAATGCGGATCATATTTGTGATTATGACTCATTTAAAGAAAGGAACTTATCAAAAGAGAATAATAAATTTCCAATTGCCTATAATGATATGAAAGAATATTATGACGATATTGGTGAAGAGGAGTATATTTACAAAAAAATTTGTGATTATATTGAAGTAATAATAAAGGAGGATTCTTTTAAAGAAGATTATTATAATCACGGTCCAATAATTGATAATTTAATGTTTCTTATTGGAAAATTATTTGAGGGTAGATTATTAGCAATTGCTCGTAATGTTTTATATAATAAAAAAAATAATGAAGTAGAAAATGTAGTAACAATGGATTATGAGAAAATTAATAAATTGAAAAAAATTGTTGATGATAATTTTGACTAATTCAACATAAATCAACGATTGGTCTCATTGAATTTAGTATTCTCCAAAATCAATCTCTTCTGGTGCAGGCCGGAATCTATCCTCTTCTGGCGGCAATTCCATATACTCGCCGTACTCCAGTTTTAGGATTTTATCATAATTATTTGGAATATTAACTTCAATATCCTCAAATTTCACTTTTTTCACAGGGAACCAATCTGTTTTAAAAGAAATGGGCATTATCCCTGAAGATGGAAAATCACATACCTCGTCACAGTTATCATTCTGATATTTAGTGAATGATTTAACACATTTTTTTCTAATACTATAAGGGGAGATATGAAGCATTTTTGTTGTATAATAAACTGTTTGTTGAATTATTTTTTTTATTGTAGAATCATTTTCTTGTTTAATTAAAGAATATACGGACATAATATTTAAAAAATAACATTTCCATCTATGGATAAATCTTTTCAATTTGTTATTTGGGATATTATCTAAAATAAAAATATCAATAAAAATATTTGGTTCATAATCGACTTGATCTGCCCACCATTCCTTGAAAAGGGTATTTTTTAGCATTAATCTTCCCCAATTGTAATTATAAGTTTCTTCATTTAAAACGTTCATGAATCTAAATTTGTCGTCAATGTTTTTTTCTAAGATTTTATTTAATTTTTCAAAGTCTTCCCTAAACATGATTACATCAATATCATCATCCCAAGGTACAAATCCATGGTGCCTTACAGCTCCAATTAAACTGCCTCCATACAGGAAATAAGTCAAATTGTTTTCATCACAAATCTTTATTAGATATTTTAAGATTTTTATGCTGACTTGTTGTTGATGTTTCAATGTATCATCATCATATCTTTTTTCATTAATCATGTTTATTTTCCTTTATTTAGTTTATTAATAACTGTAAATTATATTTGAAGAATTTAACTATTATTTATTAAAACTTTATATAATAAATATTTATTCGTTAAGACCTTTCATAAATATATATTATATTTAATTTAAATATTATATATGACTAAATTCATATAATATATTTGATATAGTCTTTATTGACTAAATTTATTAAAAAAATATTATTAAAGTGATAAAATGTCTAGATTGTATGGTGATAAAGAAGATATTAGTTCAGAAAAAGTAAAAGACTTTTTTAATAAAAGAGCAAGCAAAGATGTTGAAAGTGAATTTGCTATTGTTTTATTCCAAGATAAAGAGAATTCTCAACAAAGACATGAAGATGAAAAGAAAGTATTTTATGAAAACATCGATGTTTCAGGAAAAAGTGTTCTGGAAATTGGTTGCGGAGTAGGTAGATGGGCTGAAGCATTACATGGTAAATGCGATTCTTATTTGGGTTTGGATTTCTCTGAAGAACTTTTAGAAATCGCTAAGAATTCATATAAAGATTTTGATGATTGTCATTTTCAGTTTATGTCTGCTACCGATATAAAAGTTGATGAATTAATCATAAAACCTCCATTCGATGTTGTTATCTTCTCTGGATTTTTAATGTACATTAACGATGACGATTTAGACATTATCATTGATGAAGTTAATCAGATCACTAGTGACGATAAAAAAGTATTTGCAATGGAACCAATTTCACACATGGATTCTAGATTAACTCTTAAAGACTTCTATTCTGAAGGATTAGAATCAGATTACAATGCAATTTATAGGACCGAAGATGAATATGTTGAATTCTTTGAAAAATTAAATTGTAAGAATATACGTACTGGAAATATTTTTGAGGAATTAAGTCATCATTCTGAAACTGGTTATATGTACTTTGTAATTGAATAACTGTTTTCATTTTAAATTTTGTTTTAGATTATGTAAGGGTTGTGATTTAGTTTTATAAGTAGTAAGTTCGAAAACTCATTACTTTAAAACTCCCAAATTTTTAAAAATAAATTTTGAAAATATAGGGGTTGCAATCCCGAAATCTGATAAAATTTTAGTCCAACTTTTTGAGATTATATGCAAATTCTCCTGAAGAAGACAGATATAACTCTGCTCTTAAAGTTCTTGATTTTGAGACCATTAATTAAGTGTTTCATTTTATTTTTAATTTATTGAATTAATAATATCGTTCTTTTTAATTTGTTAGAAATTTTTAAATATTTCTTTTTTAATAAATAAAAATATTATATAATAAAAAGGTAAGTATTATGGGTTCTAATAATTCAATTGTTTATACTTGTTTTTGTACTGATGTTATTCATGACGGTCACTTAAATTTAATCAATGAAGCTAAAAAATATGGTGATGTTGTTATTGGCGTTCTTTGTGATTCCGAGATGGTTAAATATAATAGATTTCCATTAAAATCTACTGAAGAACGTGTAAAATTAGTTAAATCAATTCCTGATGTTAAAGAAGTTATAATTCAGGACAATATTATGTATGATAAAGTCACTGAAGAGCTTCGTCCAGATTATATTATTCATGGAGATAACTGGTCTGAAGATTCTATGAAAGTCATTAAGAAAAATATCTTAAAATGTCTTGAAAAATATGGTGGGGAATTGATAGAAGTTCCATATACATTCAATCCTAAAGTTCAAAAAATTGATAGGCAAATGAGAGAACAATTAGCAATGCCGGAGCTTAGAAGAAAAAGATTAAGACAATTATTAGACATGATTCCTGTTGTAAAAACAATTGAGGTTCACAGCGGTTTAACAGGTTTGATTGCAGAAAAGACAGTTATTGCTGATGATGAGCATATCGATCAATTTGATGCAATGTGGATTTCCAGTTTGTGTGACAGTACAGAAAAGGGAAAGCCGGACATTGAACTGGTGGACATGACTTCAAGATTCAGGACAATCAATGACATCATGGAAGTCACCACAAAGCCAATAATCTTTGATGGGGACACAGGTGGAATTGCAGAGCATTTCGTATATACTGTAAGATCCCTTGAAAGAATGGGGGTTTCTGCCGTTATCATCGAGGATAAGATAGGTTTAAAGAAGAATTCATTATTTGGGACTGAAGTTAAGCAAACTCAAGATGAAATCGAACATTTCTGTGAAAAAATCAGAGCAGGCAAAAACGCGCAATTATCAGATGACTTCATGATTATAGCAAGAATTGAAAGTTTAATTCTTGAGCAAGGAATGGAAGATGCACTTAAAAGGGCATTTGCTTTTAGAGATGCCGGTGCTGATGGAATAATGATACACAGCCGCAGAAAAGAGCCGGATGAAATATTGGAATTCTGTGACAAATTCAGGGCAGAAGATAAAGAAACTCCTATTGTTGTCGTTCCTTCTTCATACAACACAATCACTGAAGAAGAATTAATTGGCCATGGAGTAAATATTGTAATTTATGCTAATCAGCTATTAAGGGCAGCATTTCCGGCAATGCAAAATGCGGCAAAAAGCATTTTGAAACATCACAGAGCACATGAAATTGATGAAGAGCTCTTGTCAATTAAAGATATCATAACATTAATAGATGAATTATAAGTGATTAGATGTCAAGATATGCAATTTTATCAGATATTCATGGAAATTTATTTGCACTCAAGGAAGTAGTCAACGATTTTGTAGATATTGATTATATAATTCTTCTTGGGGATTTGATAGATTACGGAATGCAGTCAAATGAAGTTATAAAATTCATTCATGATAATTTGACCTCAAAAATTATTTGCAATCTTTGGGGAAATCATGAAAAGGCCATTTTAACTGAAGATTACAATCATTTTTCAAGCAAAAGGGGAGTTGAATCTGCTCAATATACAAATTCCCGACTTTCAGATTTCAGCAAATTTTATTTGGATAATGAATGCACCCATGAGGGAATTTATCAAATGCCTTTGGATGGAAAAAGGGTATTGGCGGTTCACGGATCATTGAATGATTATTACTGGAAATCAATATTTCCCGACAATCTTAACGGAGAATATGCCGATTATGATATTGTTCTTTCGGGCCATTCCCATTATCCTCACGTGTTCCAGAAGTTTTATGAAGTTGACAATCCCGACATGAGGAACAAGAAATCAGTTTTATTTATTAACCCTGGCTCCGTTGGCCAGCCTAGAAATCACAATCCTAATGCACAATATGCAGTTTTGGATACTGAAACAATGGCTGTGGAGCTAAAATCAGTAAAATATCCTAAAAATGAAGCTATGGGTTTATACGATGGTAGTTTTGATGATTTTTACAGAAAAAGACTAGAAAGGGGAATTTAAAATGAAAATTTTATATGTTATCAGTGGAGTAACTGGAATGACAGGTAACGAGTTGGTTCGCCAACTCCTGAATCAAAAAGAAGATCAGGTTGAAATTATAGGATTTGACAATTTCTATGCCTCTTCAATAGACACAGTTAAGGACTGTTTAGACAATGAAGGATTCACATTCTTTGAATATGATTTAAATGACTCTGAAGAAATGGCAGAAATCGAATACCTGGTCAACAAATCCAAAGATGAATTTGATGAAGTAATTTATATCAACTGTGCTGCTGTAGTTCATACAGAACACTTCTATAATGTTTATGAAACTTATGAAACAAATGTTGTCGGAATGAACGACTTTTTAGCACAGGCTATACGTGTTGGTGCTGACAAATACATTAACTGCTCCACTTCCGAGGTGTACTCAATGAACTCCTGGAATGAGGATGGAGGAGTTAAGGAATCTGACTACATCACCATGGCTGATGCCGAACACAGTCAAAGGACAAGCTATGCAACCGGAAAACTATTGACCGAGTTTTTCATGAAGGATGCAGTTGATACAGGTAAAATCAAAGGCTGTTCCATTCGCTTTGCAAATGTTTACAGCAGGGATGAAAAATATCCTAAGCATATCATTCCTCATATTATTGACAGCTTTAAAAATACCGGTGAAGTCACATTGCTTGAAAACTCCAAAAAGAACTGCAGGACATTTTTAAATAATTATGACAGTTGCAGTGCGGTATTGGCATTGGCTAAAACCGATTCAGCTCTTGACGGTTCAATATATAATGTTGCAACTGATGAAGAAATATCAATCATTGATTTGACTAAATTGATTGCAACTAAAATGGGCATTGAACATCCAGTCATTAAATTTGAAGGTTTTAGAGAATCCGATCCTGAAAGAAGATTGCTATCAACTGAAAAAATAAGAGCAAGAACTGATTGGAAACCTATTATTGATTTGGATAAAGGGTTGGATGAATGTGTAGAAAATTACACTAAAGGTGAATAATTTTGAAAATCGCAATTATCACGGTGGCGGGAATATCAAGCAGATTCAACCAAGATATTCCTGAGAAAGATAAAATCCTAAAATGCCTGTACTATGAGGATAATCCTCAATTTAGTTTAATTTATCAGATGATTGCTAAGTTAAAAGATTATGATAAAATAATAATTGTTGGTGGATTCAAATTCAATGATTTAAATGATTATTTAAAAGAGCATATTTCTAAAGAATTATCAGAAAAAATAGTTTTGATTAAAAATGACCATTATGATGATTTAAGTTCAGGTTATAGTTTATATCTTGGTGTTAAAGAAGCTTTAACAAATAATAATATTTCAGAAGTGCTATTTGTGGAAGGGGATTTGGACATTGACGATGAATCATTTACAAATGTTATCAATTCCACAAAAAATGTATTGACATTCAATCATGAACCAATCTTTTCAAATAAGGCGGTTGTATTATATCAAAACGATAATGATGAATATCACTACTTATTTAATAGCGATCATGGAAATCTGACAATTGATGAGCCATTTAAGGCAATTTTCAACTCCGGTCAAACCTGGAAATTTAATGACATGGAATTGCTTAAAATTGCAAATGATAACTTTGAAAAATACTTAATAGAGGATACTAATCTTGGCATTATTCAAAAATACTTTGATTTAATCAAAAACAGTGAAGAAATAGAATTGATTGGCCTTAATCATTGGGTCAACTGCAATACTCGTGAAGATTACAAATTGATTAAAAATTATTGGGAGGAAAATAAATGAAAACATTAGATGAAAGATTAAAAATAGTTGAAGAACATGTTAATAATGATGAAATAACAATTATGATAATAGGTTTGGGAAGTGTTGGAACATATTTATTGGATTTTTTAGTAAGTAAAAACGATCCTGCAATAAAATTTGTCGTTGTTGGAAGAAATGCAGAAAAAATGCAATCAGACGTGAATATTGTAAGGGTTGCAAGTCTTATTCGTGAGCTCAACAAGTCACAAATCGAAATTGAAGCAGGCGTTGACCTAAATGATATTGAATCAATCGAAAAGGCAATATCCAAGTATAATCCTGACTTTATAGTCAACTCAAGCAGAGCATATGCCGGAATTAAATACGGAAGCATATCATGGCATAATGTCCGCGCATATGGTATCTGGACTCCATTGTCAATCAAATTCACCAAAAACATCATGGAAGCTTGTGACAATGCAGATACTGATGCAATTGTAATAAACACATCTTACTCTGATGCAGTTATTCCATGGCTTAAAAGTGCTGGAAAGGCATATCCCGACTTTGGAAGCGGAAACCTCAATCACCTGATTCCAAGAATGAAATTTGCAGTTGCAGATATTTTAGGTGTTGACGATTTCTGGAACGTTGACTTTAACTTTGCAGCAGCACACTTCCATGACGTATGCATAAGTAAGGAAGGACAAACTGAAGGTGTCGAATTGCCTCTCAAGATTTACTACAAAGGCGAAGAGCAGGACATTCCTCATGAGGACATCTACTCTCAATGTTCAATCAGCATGCCAGTTGACCAGAAAAGAAACATGATGAATGCTTCAAGTAACTACCGTATCATAACTGCGGTAATTGATGCAATACGCACAAAAGAAGATCAAAAAATATTTTCACCAGGTGTATTTGGACACATTGGAGGATATCCTGTAATCATCGGATATAAAGATGGAAAAATTTCAGCATGGATTGATGAGTCAGTATTCAGCTTTGATGAAATGGATAAGGCAAACCGTGAATCACTTGCATTGGATGGTGTAGAGGACATTCGTGATGCTACCTTAATTTACACTGATGATTTAATCAGCAAAGTCAAAAAGGCATTTGATGAAGACCTTCCAAAAGAAGTCAAATATGATGACATTGAAAAAACTGCCAATTTCTTGATTGAAAAGATTATCACTCCACAATTAAACGGATAAAATGAAAGTTGAAGATTTTGTTGATGCTTTGAACTGTGAGTTTTATACAGGTGTTCCAGACTCACAACTTAAAGCATTATGTAACTATTTAATGAATACCTATGGAATTGATGAAAAACACCATGTCATAGCTGCCAATGAGGGAAACTGCACTGCACTTGCTGCAGGATATCACTTGGCAACAGGCAAGGTTCCAGTTGTTTATATGCAAAACAGCGGTGAAGGAAATATTATAAATCCTGTAGCTTCACTTCTAAACGATAAGGTCTATGCAATTCCTGCAATTTTTGTCATTGGATGGAGAGGCCAGCCGGGAATTCATGATGAGCCTCAACATATTTATCAAGGTGAAATAACCTGCAAACTACTTGATTTAATGGATATTGAAAACTTCACAATCGATAAAGACACTACTGTAGATGATATTAAAGAAGTGATGGAGGAATATCATTCTTTACTGAAATCAGGTAAACAGGTTGCATTTGTCATTAAAAAAGGTGCCTTAACCTATGATGAAAAAATAGAATACAAAAACGACAATGAAATGATAAGGGAAGAAATCATAGAACATATTGTTAAGGCAACCGGTGAAAATCCAATTGTTTCAACAACAGGTAAGGCAAGCAGGGAACTGTTCGAAATAAGGGAAAGGAATAATCAATCCCATAAATATGACTTTTTAACAGTTGGTTCCATGGGCCACACCTCTTCTATCGCTTTAGGCGTTGCAATAAACAAACCTGATGAAAAAATTTGGTGCATAGATGGTGACGGTTCTGCATTAATGCATTTGGGAGCAATGGCGGTTGTTGGAAATGTCAGTCCTTCTAATTTAGTCCATATTGTAATAAACAATGAAGCTCATGAAACCGTTGGTGGAATGCCAACAGTTGCAAACACTATTGATTTAATCGGCATAGCAAAAGCTTGTGGATATGAGTATGTTTCATCTGTTGATAACTTCAATGATTTAGATTCAGAGCTTGAAAAAGTTAAAAATAACAACCAACTTTCATTTATAGAAATTAAATCATCAATTGGTGCAAGAGATGACCTCGGAAGGCCAACAACAACAGCAATTGAAAATAAGCAAAATTTTATGAAATTTATTAAATAATTGGTGTTAGAATTGAAACTAAAAAAATATGATGATGAAACCTTGAAAAAAATACATGACCTTGAACTGATGATTTTAAAGGATTTCATTAAGATTTGTGATGAGCACAATTTAACCTATTATATGTATGCAGGTTCACTATTGGGAACAATCAGGCATAACGGATTTATTCCATGGGACGATGATTTAGATGTAATCATGTTTAGAGAGGATTATGAAAGATTTAAAAAAATTTTTTTATCATCAACCAATGATAAGTATGAATTGTTAACCAATGAAACAGAAAAGGAATACTTTTACTTGTTTTCAAAATTCATGCTTAAAGGCACAAAATTTGAAGAGGAATGGATCAGTCAACTTAATTTCAGAATTGGAATTAACATCGACATTTTTGTTCTTGATGATTTGGCAGACAATAAATATAAGAGATTTTACCAATTAAAAAAAGCATTCCTCTACAATAGGTTATTATTAGTGTCTAAAATAAAATTAAATGATTTATCATTTGTTTCTAAGTTAGTTTCACATTCTTTGTATCATATATTAAATTTCTGTAAAATAACACCACATAAATTAAATAATAGATGTTTAAAATTCTTAAGGAAATATTCGAATAACAATTCTCAACAAGTTTTTGATATTTCTGCAACAGCAGAAGAATATCCTCAAATTTTCAATAGAAATGATTTTAAAGAAGTAAAAAAAGTACAATTTGAAGATATTCAGGTTAATGTTCCGAAAAATTATGATGGGATATTAAAGAGTTTATATGGGGATTATATGGAATTGCCTCCAAAGGAAAAAAGATATAATCATCCAATTGATTACATTGATTTTGGCAAATATTAACTAATAGTAATCTTTTTATATTAAAAATTTCATTAAAATATATTTAATCAAATAATTTTAAGGATAGGTAAGAGTATAATGCATGAAGTAATTATTTGCGAAAAACCGAGTTCAGCTGAAAAAATAGCAAAAGCGCTTTCACCAAGCGCTAAAAAGAAAGTATACAACAAGAAAGTCAAGTACTGGGAACTTAAACGTGACCAAAAAGATATTACAGTCGTTTCTGGTGTCGGACACCTCTACTCATTGGTTCCCAACAAGCAGAAATACAAGGTATCATTCGACCTTCACTGGGTTCCGGCGCACGAGGCAAGCAAATCCAGTGCATTCACCAAAAACTATCTAAACGCTATTAAAAAATTCGGAAAAGGCGCAGATTCATATATCCATGCATGCGATTATGATGTGGAAGGAACATTAATCGGTTACAATGCACTCAAATATGCCTGCGGTGAGGAATCACTCAACAAGGCTTCAAGGATGAAGTTTTCAGCATTAACCAAAAAAGACATTCTCGATGCCTATGAAAACCGTATTGACATTGACATGCACCAGGTGGACAACGGTATTGCAAGACATGTCCTAGACTACTACTTTGGAATGAACATTTCCATTGCCCTATCCGATTCAGTCAAAAAAACCAAGCACAGATTCCTAAAGCTCTCTGTTGGACGTGTGCAGACTCCTACTTTATCCATTTTAGTCGACAGGGAAAAAGAGATAAGAGAATTCGTACCTGAACCTTATTGGAACTTAAAAGCCATACTTGATTTTGAAGACATTGAAATAAAGCACGTTGACGGAAACATCTTTGATAAGGCAAGAGCAGATGAAATATACAATAAATGTAGGGATAAAGATGCAACCGTTGATGAAATCACATTTACAAAATCCAAAACCAAGCCTCCTGTACCATTCAACTTAAGTGGTCTTCAGGCTGAAGCATACAATGTGTTTGGATTTTCACCAAAAAGGACACAGGTTGCAGCTCAAAACCTATACAGTGCCGGATACACTTCATACCCTAGAACATCATCACAAAAATTGCCGGAAAGCCTAGGTTTTGAAAACATCTTCAGGCAACTGTCCAAAAATCATGAATTCAAGCCACACATCAATAAACTTCCATCTAAACTCGTTCCGCACAACGGTAAAAAGGACGATCCAGCCCACCCTCCAATACATCCGACAGGAATCCTGCCGGATAAGTTAAGCAAGGATGAGGAAAAGATATATAAGTTAATCGTTTACAGATTCATTGCAGTATTTTTCGAATCAGCTGAATTTGAATCAATGAGGACAACATTGGACATTGAAGGTGAAAAATTCAAGTTCAACAGAAGACGAGTAACCCATAAAGGCTGGATGGAACACTATCCGTTCAAAAAGATTGATGATGAAAAATTCCCTGACGTTAAGGAGGGGGACATTATGAGCGTCAAGGAATTAATAAAAGAGGAAAAGGAAACCAAGCCTCCGGCCCGTTACAACCAAGCTTCATTAATTAAAGAGCTTGAGAAAAAGAACCTTGGAACCAAGGCAACAAGAGCAGACATTGTCGACAAGTTATACGACAGAAAATACATCTCAGGAACCAAGATTGAAGTTAACGAACTTGGTGAAAATCTCATTGACACACTTAACACTTACTGTAATAATCTCACATCCGAAAAGCTCACAAGAGATTTGGAGGAACAACTGGAAGGAATCAACCAGGACAAGACAACAAAGGAAAGCGTTGTCAAGGAAGGGGAAAAGGACGTTAAGGAAATTCTCACAGACATCGACAAGAACCAATCTGGTATCGGTTCCAAATTATATGAGGCATACCAGGCTTCAAACATTGTAGGCGAGTGCAAATGCGGAGGAAAACTAGTCAAAAGATATTCATCAAAAACCAAATCCTATTTTGTCGGTTGTTCAAATTATCCGGACTGCACAAACAGCTATTCAATTCCAAAAGGAACTAACTTCCTTAAAAAGACATGTGAGAAATGTGGGCTTCCGATAATCTCATTTGGTAAGCCTAGACAGAGGGCATGCCTTGATCCGAACTGTGGAAAGGACACCACCAAGCCACACAATCCAACTGAAGTTGGTGAATGTCCGGAATGTGGTAAAAAGCTCCTGAAACGTTCAGGCCGTTACGGTGATTTCATCGGCTGCAGCGGTTTTCCGAAATGTCGCTTCACATGTTCTGTTGAAGAGCTGCCACAAAAATTAAAAAAATAATTTTTTTTTAATTTCTCTTTTTTTATTTATAAACTACACAATATTTTAATAATAGTAAATTCAAATATATAACCCAATAAAAATATTTTTTCATATAGACAAAAAATTATTTTTATTTTTCTTATAATTTTGATTTAAATCAACAAAAATTAGACAGAGGATTTTTAATGAATAGAGAAACATTATTAACAGTAGGTAAAGGAATTATCATTGTAATAATTCTTATGGCTATTGTTTTTGCATTAAAAGCTCCTGCCGCTGATCTAGGTATCTTAGATGATGATGGAAAAGCATTATATACTGATGCTTCAGGTCTGCCATACTTCAGTGAAATGGATTCATACTATAACTTCAGGCTGACCGACGATTACGTAGATCATGGCTATGTGGGAGATGAAATTGTAAACGGTAGTGAATGGGATATGCACAGGTATGCCCCAGACGGTAACCAGATAAATTACGAGCTGGGAATCGTATATGTGACTTCATGGCTGCATGATACAGTAAACAACTTCCTTGGATGGGACATGTCACTTAAAGAGGTTGCATTCTGGGCTGGAGCGGTCATTTCAACACTTTGTGTTATTCCGGCATTTATCTTTTCCAGAAGAATTACAAACGATTATGGGGCAATAGTTGCAACACTAATCATTGCACTTGCTCCGAACTATTTCGCACACACATTCCCTGGATTTTTCGATACAGATATGTTCTACTATATTGCATCAATATTCTTCGTATTCTTCTTTGTCGAGTCAATAAGAAGCGACAACTGGATATGGAAAGTTGTATTTGCAGTATTGTCCATTATATCAATTGGAATATTTTCCATGCAATGGACAGGATGGATCTTTTACGTTGCGATGATGGGAATGTTTGCGGTAATATACTTAATTGCAACATTCGTATTCAATTTAGATGAAGACAGAAACGAATATCCAAATGTTTTACAGTGGTTAATCCACAACAAGGAATTTTTATCCATCGTAGCAATCGGTGTAATTGCATTTGCAGGACTTGCAATATTTAGAGGAGTCGACGGAGTACTTGGAATCTTTGGAAGCGTCTTTGGATTACTCAACTTGCAATCCGCTTCCGTTGTTGTAGGTGGTTTCCCTAACGTACTTATTTCCGTTGCAGAGATGCAAATGCCAGCAATGCTCGGTGCAGGAATGACTTCCATGTTTTTAGCAAACACCAATGGATTCATAAACGGTATTGGTGGTATTGCAGTATTCTTCGCTGCATTAGTCGTTTTATACATTCTTGTTACAAGAGCATGGAAATTCAGAAACGTAAAACAAAAACCAATCAATCAAGGTAAAGCTCAAAAAGGTAAAAGACTGTCTGCAGCTGAAAAACTTGACAACAGCCGCAAATTCAAATTGTCACTTGCCGATTTGAAATTCGGTGGGGACAATGAAATCTTAGCAAACAAAAGATTAACAGTATTATATGCAACATTATTCGTCGTATGGGTAATAGTAACCGCTCTTGCAGTATCAAGAGGTTCAAGGTTCATTACCACAATCGTATTGCCGTTCGCATTTTTAACAGGCGTATTTGTAGGATACGCATGTGACTACATCAAAAACAGATTGGATAACGACAAATGGATGACCGTTGCAGTATTGCTCTGCGGATTCCTAGCAGCAATACCACTTGCATCCGTCAACAGTCTCTATGGTATATTGCTCTTTGTTGCAATTGCAGCAATCGGATTAGCAACAATCTACGCACTCAAGGACAACAAAGCTGACAAAAACCATGTTCCAATCAAAAAATACGTCTTAATCATAGCATTGGTAATAGCGCTTGTATCTCCAAGCATCTGCGGAGCTTTCCAAACTTCCACAAATGTTGTTCCAGGTACAAACGACTACATGTGGAACGCAATGGAATGGATCGATGAAACCCAACCTGACAACACCGTAATCACATCATGGTGGGACTACGGTTACCTCTTCGAAGTTGCAGCCGACAGGCAAGTAACATTCGACGGAGGTTCTCAGTCAGGGGAACGTGCCTTCTGGCTGGGTCAGGCGATGACAACCGATAATCTGGAACTTTCAGCAGGAATATTCAGAATGCTCGATACATCAGGTAACAAAGCGGACGAATACCTAATCAACGTCACTGACTCACCGGGCAAGGCAACCGATATACTCATAGACATCCTGCCTAGAACATCCAGTGACGCTCAAAAGGTACTTACAAGCAAATATGACCTTACCGCTTCACAGGCAAAAGATGTGGTTAAACTCACACACCCTAAAAACCCAAGACCTGTAATATTTGTAGCATCCTCAGATATGCTTACAAAAGCGGGCTGGTGGACATACTTCGGTGCATGGGACTTCGACAACCAGACCTCTGAAAACTACAACTACTATCTCTCCTACGAGTCAGCTAAGGTTGCACCGGGAGAGTCAGGCAAAGTGCAGCTCCTTGAAGATCAAGGAATGACAGTGAACGCTGTAATTGAAAGAGGAAATGGAAACAACACAACCGAAACTCACATCGAGTCAGTATACACTGATTCAGGCGAGCCGATTGAGGTCAACGGTTCAGAATACAACCCATTGAAAGCATCCAGACAAGTAATCATTGAAGATGGATACATCATGAAAAACGAATCCATCAAGGGTGCAAGCGACGGTAACTACACACTGTTCATCATGGGTCAGGACAACGAGTACACTCCAATCCTTATTGATGAAAAACTTGAAAACTCAATGTTTACCAAGTTATACCTTTACGGTGGAGCTAACCAGAACATATTCGAGCCGGTTCACTCCGAAAACGGTGTGATGTTGTTCAACGTAAACTTTAACAACACTAAAGCAGGTAGTTAATTCTACCTCAACTTTTTCTTTTTTTTCATTTTCAAAACATGTTATTAAACCGGACTAACTCGTGTCTATTTTTTTAAATTCATTACAATTGAAATACTACTTTTTATTCTTTATTTTTAAAAAATAAATTATATTAATCAATATTTATTAATTTAAGTAAATTCTATAATTTTTTGATTTATTAAGTATTAAATGGATTTATATACTATTAAAAACTAAATTATATTTAAGTAATTATTGGATATTTTAGTATAGTTTCTACTGTAATACTCCCTGATTGGTGGATTTCGCAATATTAATTACCCTCCATCAATTAATATAGTAATAATTAATCATTAGGGGTGTTTTAAATGTCTGATAAAAAAACAGTAATTGGTGATGAAATGGTTAACGCAAAACTAAAAGCAATTTCAAAAAAATAAAACATCTCAATAGATGATTTAATTAATCAGTATATCAAAAGAGGATTGTATAGGGATCTCTATTACGAGGACACTCCACTTTCTAAAAAAAGATTAAGTGAAGTTCTTAAAATCAATCGTGATTGATTGTGGAGATGATGCAATGTTGAATAATATTTTTTTTAAAGAGATTCGATTCTCTTTTACTTTTTTTATAATTTAAAAACAATATTATATTGGCCTTATTTTTTAATATTATCACTAAAATATTGCTTTAAATTCGTATCAAAGAGTTTATAAGTCTTTAAATCTAATATTATCATGATTAATTAAATTAAAGGTTGTGATAATATATCTATAGAAACAGTAAAAAACAGAGATGTGTTCCTTAAATTCTGTTTCATGAATTTCCTGATTCATATATTGAATGTATTGGGAATTGATGAGGAAATTATAGAAATACTATCAACGGAAGAGATAACTTTCGAAAAATTGCCTAAAATCAAGCTCTTTGACAATTTCCTTGATTTTCAGGTTTTAACAAAATCCGGAAAAATCATGATATTTGAATTCAAAAAAGGACCTCTCAGGAAAAGTGATTTAAAACAAGCATATGAGTATTTTGATAGGATACACTGCAAAAAGAAATCAGATGTCAAATTAATAATTATAGTACTTTCCAAAAAGGGTAAGATAAAAGCCTACACTCATTTTGATGTAACGTATCATCCACAAATCATTAAAACAAAAACAATAAACAAACAGAAAGATTTAAGTATAATCCGCGATAAACTATCTAACAACAAAAAATTAACGGTACTGGAATGCTCTTTATTGATTGCACTACCATTATTTGAGCTTAAGGAGAGTGAAACGGAAATTACAGAAGAGATCTGTACATATATCAGAGACAAAAAGCATTGTATACCATATGATATACTTGATGAGATTGTTGTGGCAATGTATCTAAACATTGTTGAGTATGTTGATGATGATAAACAGGATGAACTGATGGAGATGATTGACATGGTGGAAACTTATGAAGGTTTGATTTCACAAATTAAGAATGAAGGAAGAAATGAAGGAAGAAATGAAGGAAGAAATGAAGGAAGAAATGAAGGAAGAAATGAAGGGATAATTGAAGGTAAACAGGAAGTTATTAATGATTTGTTGGAAAATTTTCCTATTGATGTTGTTGCTGTTCTTCTTTCAAAGAAAAAAAGCGAAATCGAAGAGATACTTCAAAAGTAGATTTTCACCATCACTATTTTTTTATAAAATTAATGTATATTTCATTTGAAAAGATACGTTAAAATTCTTCTTTTTTAAAAATCATCATGTTATCTGTCTTAATAACAATATACAAAAATTTATGAAATACACTAATGGTAAAAAAGTATAAATAGTCGCGAAAATAAAGGTATGTCTCATAGGAGGTGATAATGCTATGGACAAAGAAAAAGTGAGTTGCATTACAGCAGTCCTAATGTTTACCACAGCATTAATTCAACTGCTGAAATGCATATTATGTGGTTAACCCCCCATAATTATTACTCATATTTTTCTAATCCAATAGTATATAATACTTCCTATATTCATTTTAAAAAAGGTCATATAATGTTCAAAACAATATTAACAATCATACAAATCATATTGAGCCTGGCAATCATAGTCATGGGCTATAAAAACGGAGACAAACTCAATATTTTCATTGGAATCTGTTTGATAATCATTTCAATATTATAATTCTATTGTCTGTTATTTCAGGTTAAACATCTTAACATGATAATTGAAAAACTTCAGTTTCAATGAGGTAATTTAGAAAACAAATTTAAAACTATTTTTTTATAAGACCTCTTTAACGTATATTTCAATGCAAAAGATACGTAACTTATTTTATACATCAATCAACGATATCATAGCAATATTTATTCCTTTGTAAATTAATTTATTTTAATATAAATATTTATTCATGCTTATTTTATTATATTACAACAATAATATTGCTTTAAATTCATATCAAAAGATTTATATTCATTAAAACTTAAATTAAAGAATAATTAATAAATTTTAATGAGGTGGAATAAATGAGATTTCATGAAGATACGATCTTCAAGATTGAAGGCCAGAAATATGGGCAGGAACTGATAGAAATCATCAACATCAAAGGAAAAATCCTGAAAGTGCACCAGACAGAATATGGAATTGTGGATCCCAAAATGTACAAGCCAGACCTTGTTTTTGAATTGGAAGACAGAATTATAATCCTTGAATTTCAAAGCAGCTACGTCGACGTTAATGATAAGCGAAGATTTCGCTTCTACAGTGCCATCATAGACCAAGTCAAGGTAAAATCCAAAAAACCGATTGAAGTACACGTTCTAAGCACAGTAGAACTTGAAAAAACCAAATGCTACAAAATCAATCCAGATTCCCGTTTTCCGATATATATCCATTCTCTGAAAAGTATTGATGGAGATAAGTTTATTAATAAGATGAATAATAAAATAGAACATGAAGGATACTTCACTGAAAAGGAATTGCTCATGATAACCTTGTTTTGCTTTATGAAAAGTATACGAGATATAGAAGAAGCAATCCTTGACTCGGCGGTACTGATAACTAATATTCCTGGATTAGATAAGGAGATGGCTCAATTTGCCAAAGGAATAGTGCTGATGCTATGCGACAAGTTCGTTAAAGATGACGCATTGAATGAGAAAATAACAAATCTGGTAGGTGGAAACATGAAAAATGTAGAAAGATATGCAGAAAGATATGCAGAAAGATATGCAGAGAAATATGCAGAGAAATATGCAGAAGACAAAGTAAATGAAAACAATGAAAAATTCATAATCAATCTTAAAAACAACGGATTCTCAATTGAAGAAATAATAAAACTAACCAAAATTAGCAAAGACTTCGTTGAAAAAACTCTATCCAAATAATTACACTGTCTCTGACTCAGCGGTACTGATAATTAACATTCCGGGATTAGATAAAGAGATGGCCCAATTTGCCAAGGGAATAGTGCTGATGCTATGCGACAAGTTCGTTAAAGATGAAGCATTGAATGAGAAAATAACAAATCTGGTAGGTGGAAACATGAAAAATGTAGAAAGATATGCAGAAAGATATGCTGAAAAATATGCCGAAGATAAAGTAAATGAAAACAATGAAAAATTCATAATCAATCTTAAAAACAACGGATTCTCAATTGAAGAAATAATAAAACTAACTAAAATTAGCAAAGACTTCGTTGAAAAAACCCTATCCAAATAATTACACTGTCTCTGACTCAGCGGTACTGATAATTAATATTCGAGGATTAGATAAGGAGATGGCTCAATTTGCCAAGGGAATAGTGCTGATGCTATGCGACAAGTTTGTTAAAGAGTACATTGAATGAGAAAATAACAAATCTGGTAGGTGGAAACATGAAAAATGTAGAAAGATATGCAGAAAGATATGCTGAAAAATATGCCGAAGATAAAGTAAATGAAAACAATGAACAAAGCATAATTAAGTTAACCAAAAAAGGATTTACCAAAGAAGAAATAATCGAAACATTAAACGTCAGCAAAGATTTCGTTGAAAAAACACTATCCAAATAGAATTACACAATCCTTGACTCATTGGTATTTATATTCTCTTTTCCTCCATTTTTATTCAATCATTATTTTTCCCCAAATTTTTTTTTACTTTTTGAGGATGTGACACGAAGTCACAACTTTTTCTAATTTTAATTGATTTATTTTCCTTTAATTTTATATACTATGAAGTACAATCTTTTATTATAGATATTAATATTTATGGTTGTTTTATTCA